>Ga0192243_10118_pt2 | contig 30975 bp, 34 predicted proteins | sample Koala_Koa27_K3_FD_131233 | JGI IMG/M metagenome (GOLD analysis project Ga0192243, IMG submission 131233) | Enriched cells from koala feces incubated with labeled cellulose particles, San Francisco Zoo, California, United States - Koala_Koa2-7_K3 ... | reverse complement strand
TGTGGATATCACGGACAGAAAGAACGCGCAGGAGAAGCTGCGCCTCAGCGAGGAGGAGATGTGCGCCGCACTCCGGTGCACCGGACAGACCATCGATATCTACGATATCAAAACCCGTGTCCTCACAAAGACAGAGGAGGCTGCCGGACAGATGGGGCTTCCCACCGTGATCGAGGACGCGTCCCGGTCCATCCTGGAGCAGGGAATCGTCTCTGACGACAGCCGGGATGAGTTTGTCCGCTTTTTTGAGGGGATGCATGAGGGCATACCCAACGGCAGGATCATCGCCCAGATGAAGTTTGCCGACGGAAGCTGGCACTGGATTCGAGCCCAGTATACGCTGATTTTAAGCCGGCCCAAAGAACCGGAGCGGAGTGTGATCTCCTATGAGGATGTCAGCAGATTCCGGGAGAAGGAGATGGCTTACCAGAAATGGTGCCGGTACTTTGGCGGCCAGAAGGCGAAGAGCATAGGCTATTACGAATACAACCTAACCAGGGACTTATACGATGGAAGCGAACAGGATCTGCCGGAGATTCTGCCGGACAGTATCAGAAGCTTTACCGGGGCCGTCCGTTATTTTACGGAGAGCGTGGTCTATGAGGAGGATATCCCCAAGTATCTTTCGTTCTACAACCGGGAGCGGCTTTTGGGATGCTTTTACAGCAAACGGGAGTATGAGCGGATCGAATACCGGAGAAAGAAGGCCCAGGGCGGCACCATGTGGGTCAGAGGCAGCGTCCAGCTGATTCCCGATCCCTACACGGAGGATGTGAAGGCGTTCATACTAGTTCAGAATATCGATCAGGAGAAGCGGTCGATGCTGAGCATGAAGGCGCGGCTGGAGCGGGATACCCTCACCGGAATCATGAACCGGGCCTCTGTGATGGAGAAGATCTCGCAGGTGCTTGCGGAGGAGACCGGACAGAGGAAGGTGACTCACGCCTTCATCATGATCGACATCGATTTCTTCAAACAGCTAAACGACAGTTTCGGCCATCAGTTTGGCGATCAGGCCCTGCAGGAGATCGCTGCGGTACTCAAACAGAATCTGCGGGGAGGAGATTTATGCGGACGGCTGGGCGGAGACGAGTTTGTGGTGCTGTTAAAGGACATCGTTTCACCGGAGGCGGTGGAATGGCGCCTGGAGCAGCTGTGCGAGGAGCTTCACAGAGAATACGGGTCCGGCGCGGAGGTATCCGTGAGCCTGGGCATGGCCTGCTTCCCCCCCAGGATGGCAAAAGCTTTAATGAGCTGTATGAGAAAGCGGACATCGCGCTTTATGAGGCTAAGAAAAGGGGACGCAACTGCTTTGTCAATTTCGGAGAGCTTTAGATTAGGATAGATACAGAAACCGGATAGGAACCGGGCATGCCCGTTCTCTGTCCGGTATTTTTGTGATTCGTCCGAAAATTGAAAATATATTTTGATTGACACGAGTAACTGAGGATATTATAATCAAAAGTAAGAGAACAACAAAAGTGAGTAAAAGCTATTACAAAAAGAAAGCTGGGAGAACATGGGAAAAAATGTTACGCGCAATGATGTTGCAAAGCTTGCCGGTGTATCACCTGCGGTGGTTTCTTACGTCATCAATCAGACCAAATATGTGAGCGAGGAGAAAACGCTGGCAGTCAGAAAGGCGATCGAGGAGCTGCAGTACCGGCCTAATCTGCACGCCAGAAGCTTAAAAACCAACAAATCCATGCAGGTTGCATTTGTCTGCGATAATCTGCACAATGACTGGCTGGAGATCGCCGAGAAGAAGTTTTTCGACAAAGGATATTTTGTATCCCACTGCTACAGCCGCGATGGGGACGACTTTATCCAGATGCTGATCGAGGGCAGATTCGACGGCGTGTTTATGCTTTCCAACCGCTATACGGCCACGCAGTTAAACGAGATTGCAGGCGCCGGGATTCCTATCGTCCTCTACAAGACGCGGGATTACAGCTTTTTGGAGCCCAATATCGTGACCGTTGCACCGGATATCTACAGCGGTATCGTAAAGACGGTCAGCTATCTTGCGTTTCGGGGCCATAAACGCATCCTTTTGGTGCCGCCGCTCCGCTACAATATGAACTTAAAAAAAGGCTTTCGGGAGCGGGCCTACAAGGACGCGGTGGAGACCTGCGGCCTGGAGTATCAGGAGGAATTTGTCTGCAAAAGCACGGATTCCTTAGAGTCCATCAAGTCGGCTCTATTTCATCTGCTGCTTGAGAAAAACGTGGAGGAGCGTCCTACGGCGATTATGGCGGGAGACGACTACCTTGCGGGACATATTATGCAGTATTTGAAGAAGCTGGGCCTGCGGATACCGGAAGACATCGCGATCGTAGGGATGGATGACACCTATCTGGCGGATATGCTGTCGCCCCAGCTCTCCAGCGTGGACTTCTCCAAGGAGGCGTTCTCGGAGGCTTTAGTGGACACAATGTTAAAGCTGATTGAGGGGAAGAAGGCGGAGGATCGTCTGATCGAGGTATCGCTGAATGTGCGTGAAAGTGTTTGAAATGTATAGAAAAAATAGAATTTTTAAAAACCTATTTACACAAGTAACTTAATGTGATAATATAAGGCTATCAAAAGCAAAAGGGAAAGAAAAAAAACAGGACAGTTCTGAAGAACTATTTTTTTTAACAGCTAGCTACACGAGTAACTGGAAGTGCATAATTTAATAAAATAAAGTGAGAAGGTATGAAAGGAGTTTCAACATGGCACAGAAAAAAATCTATGAAGCATGCAGACGTCTTTTGACTATTTGCGGCAACTGCCAACCGGAGGAGAATATACTGATCGTTACCGACACGGACAGTCTTGAGATCGGTATGGCGCTCTGGGACGCGGCGGAAGAATTTCCCAACAAATCCATGATCATGATGGAGACGAGAACGATGCACGGAGAGGAGCCAACCCCGTTAGTGGCAGCAGCCATGATGAAAGCGGATGTCATATTTCGCGCCACCAAATTTTCCCTGTCCCACAGCCATGCCAGAAGGGACGCGTGTGCTGCTGGAGCCAGAGATTTAAACTGTTGTGACTACAGCTTAGAGATGTTGGAGAGGGGCGGCCTTTATACGGATTTTGAGGCGGACAGAAAGTATGTGGACCAGTTGTTAAAAAGCATGAAGGACGGAGATCAGGTTCACATTACCTCGGAGGCGGGCACCGACTACTATGCAAGTATCAAGGGACATAAGCTGTTCCCCCAGTACGGCATGGTGAGAAACCCGGGCGAGACCTGTTCACCGCCGGATATCGAGATGGCCTCCGGCGCCATACCGGGAACGGCCCACGAAAAGATCGTGGTGGACGGAAGCATCACTCACCCGGCCATGGGCGTGCTGAAGGAACCGATTACTATCTATGTAGAGAACAGCTTTGTGACGAAGATCGAGGGCGACGAGGAAGCGGAGCGTTTTGCGGCAGAGCTTTCCAAGGTCTATGATCCGAGGATGTACCGGGTGGGCGAGATCGGAATCGGATTAAATCCGGATGCCTCCCTCTGCGGAAGGATGCTTGAGGATGAGGGCTGCAGCGGCTACGTACACTGTGCGCTGGGCAACAACGAGACGGACAACCAGGAATTTAACCTGCATATCGATATGATGTTCAAGGATCCGACCATCGAGCTGGACGGCAAAGTGGTCTTTGACCATGGTAAAGTAGTATTTGATTAAACAAGACAAAGAAAGTGGAGGGATAAGAAGATGAACGACTATATGAAAGACGGCCAGCTGATGCCGGCAGAATTGACAGCGCAGATTCGGGAGAAATATCATCACGTGGAGATCGATCCATTTACCAAGAAAAACAGACTGTTCTTCGATAACTCCGGCGGTTCGTTCCGTCTGAAAGCGGCCAGCGAAGCGTTTAAGAGCGTGGATGATCTTCCAAACTGCGGAGGACACGGCGGCGCTGCCTCCGACTACTTAGATTCCCTCCGCACCCAGGCGTGCAAGGACATCTCGACCATGTTCAACGCCGAGGGCGGATGTATCACCACCTCCATGACGGCCTCCATCATCGTGTTCGATGTTTCCGAAGCCATCATCGCCAATGTACCGGGCACCAACGTAGTTACCACGGCGCTGGAGCATCCGTCCGCATATGACGGCTGCGCGGTGCCGGCAGAGAAGTACGGGAAAGAGCTGCGGGTGGCAAAGACCAACCCCAGGACAGGAACCATCCGCCCCGAGGACGTGGTGAAGCTAGTTGACAAGGATACCTGTCTGCTGAGCGTGATCATGACCTCCAACATCACCGGTGCGATTCTGGATATCGAGACCATAGCCCGGGAGGCCAGAAAGATCAAACCGGACCTGTATATCGTCTGCGATTCCGTACAGCATACGCCTCACGGCCTGACCGATATGAAGAACTGGGGACTGGACTGCGTGAACTTTGCTCCCTACAAATTCGGCGGCGTGAGAGGCTTGGGCGTAGGCTGGCTGCCCGAGCGGGTGATGAACCTGCCTCACAGAAAGCTGATCCAGGAGAAGCAGAGCAACTGGGAGATGGGCGGCTGCGCGCCGGGTATGTATGCGATGCTCAGCGCAATCTTCGACTATGTATGTTGGATCGGCAGGCAGTTCCAGGATACGGAGGACAGAAGAGCGTTGTATGTAGAGGGTATGAACCGAATCATGCTCCATGAGCGGGCGCTTCTGTACAGACTGCTTCACGGCTCCGACGAGGTCAAGGGACTTCTTGACATGGAGGGCGTTAACGTGGCGGTGGAGATGGACGATCTGACCGAGAGAGATTTAATCGTTCCCATCGTATTTGACAAGCTGACCTGCGAGGCGGCTTCCAGGGCGTATGAAGCCAAGGGCGTCGTCGTGCATGAGCGCACCGACTCCAGTCTCTATTCCGCAAGACAGGTCAACTCCATCGACAAGCACGGCATCGTGAGAGTCTCACCGCTCCACTGCCATACATACGTGGATATCGATGAGTTCTTAAAGATCACTGCAGAGATTGCAGGATAAAGTCAGATGAGATAATTGAAAATATAGATATGGAAGGAGAAACAGGTATGAGAAAAGTATTGGCATGGGGAATGGCAATTTTGATGGCGGGTACATTGGCCGGCTGCGGAAGCTCAGGGGCGCAGGCACCGGCAGGAACAACCGGGGGACCACAGGGGCGGGAACCACGGCAGCGGCGGCAGCGGAGCCATCCGGGTCTGGGGAGACCTTTACATTGGGGCTGATCTGTCCGCTGTCCGGTTCGTCGGCAGTTTCCGGCCGTATCCTAAAGAACGCGACGGAGATGGCGGTCAATGAGATCAATGAGGCAGGGGGCATCAACGGCAGTATCAAGATCACCCTGGCGGAGGTTGACGACGAGGGCGTTCCGGCCACGTCGGTTACGGCTATGCAGAAGTTGGTGGAACAGGATAAGGTTCAGGCGGTAATCGGCGCTCAGGCTTCCTCCTGTACGCTGGCAAACATGGAAGTCACCAAGGCGGCCAAGATCCCGCAGATTACACCGGCTTCCTCCAACGGCGCGGTGACATCCAGCGGAAATCCGTACATCTATCAGATGACAGCCACCGACGAATTACATATGAGAAATATCATGAAGTATATGTCGGGAGAGAAGGGCGCGAAAACCTTTGGAATCCTTTACGAGTCCTCCGACTTTGGCACAGGCGGTTTTAAGATTGCCAGCAGTATATGCAGCGAGTTCGGTTTGGAGATGGCCGCCAGCGAGGTTTACAATTCTGGTGATACGGATTTCTCCGTGGTGCTCAGCAAGCTGCAGAAGGCCGATCCTGATTTCTTCATCTTCTGGGGCTATCACACCGAGGTTGCCATGATCTGTAAGCAGATGAAGCAGTACGGCATCGACTATCCGGTGATCGGCCAGGGCTACAACTCTCCGGAGCTGACCAACTTAGGCGGCACGGCCATAGAGGGGATCATGATCGATACGGCGTTTGATGCGGCCAACCCGGACGAAACCGTGCAGGAGTTTGACAAGAAATACACCGAGCTTTTCGGCGAGGGCTATGACCAGAACGCACCCCAGTCCTATGACGCCGTATATGTCATCAAGGATGCGGTGGAGCGCTGTATCGCGGACGGCAAGGATTATACCGATGGAGAGATCCTGAATGAGTACATCGGTTCCACCAGCTGGAACGGCGTAACCGGCGTGACGACCTTTGACGAAAACGGACGTATGGACAAGGATCTTCTGATTATCACCATCGAGAACGGTGAGCATAAGATCGTGAAGGGTTAGCGGACAGGGCAACAGCCGCAGCTTTGATTAGGAGGAGGTAACACGTATGCTTTTTCAGCAGGTGTTAAATGGGTTAACGAACGGCAGTCTGTACGCATTGATGGCAGTCGGCGTTACGATGGTATATAAATCGCTGGGAATGTTGAACTTTGCACACGGCGATACGATGATGATAGGAACCTTTATCACCCTGTCATTCATCAAGATGGGAGTCCCGTTCCATATAGCGGTGCCGCTGGGGATAGCCTGCGCGGCGGTCCTGGGATTCCTACTGGAGCGGATTATCCTTCGGAAGGTCAAGTTTTCATCCTTCGTCAATCTGCTGATTGCGACGGTTGGCGTATCCTACGTTCTCCGCAATATGGGGATGGTGATCTGGGGAACAAGCCCGCAGCTTTTTCCCAGCATGTTCCCGGAAACACTGATCAAAATCGGAAACTTTAATGTCACACCCCAGAGCATCGGGATCATCCTGATCTCTCTGGCTATCATCACGGGCCTGCACCTGTTCTTTACGCGGGTCAAGATCGGCAAATGTATGCAGTTAGCCAGCTCGGACCCGGAGGGGGCGGCTATGATGGGCGTCAACGTTACCTACATGCGGTTTCTGACCTTTGGCATCAGCGCGGCTCTGGCGGCCATCGCCGGCATCATGATCGGCCCGCTGACCTACGCCAGAGTGGATATGAGCGCGACTATCGGCATGAAAGCCTTTGCCGCGGCGATCCTGGGCGGAATCGGAAACCTGTGGGGCGCCCTTCTGGGCGGAGTGATCCTCGGCGTCGTGGAGGCGGTGGGAGCGGCCTATATCTCGACGGCCTACAGGGATGCGTTCTCTTTTATCATCCTGTTTATCGTACTGTTTGTGAAACCGACGGGTCTTCTGAACAAGAAGATCGAGAATAAACTGTAAAGGAAGTGAGAATATGGAAAAGGCAAAGAACAAACATCTGTTAAAAATCCTGCTCGCTGCGGTCATCATTATTCTCGTTCCTCTTCTGACCCCGAATATGTACATCATGCAGATTGCGAACATGATCTGTATCTATATCATACTCGGTACGAGCATCAATGTGCTGACCGGATTTACCGGACAGCTCTCCCTCGGTCAGGCGGCGTTCTTCGGAATCGGGGCCTATGCGACGGCGCTTTTAAACACAAGGGGCGGACTGCAGTTCTTCCCCTGTATGATCTGCTCCGTGGTCATCACGGCATTGTTCGGCGTGATACTGGCGGTGCCTGCCTTAAAGGTGAAGGGCTCCTATCTGGCCCTGCTGACCATGGGCTTTGGCGAGGTGGTCCGTATCGTGATGATCAACTGGACGCCGGTAACCAGCGGAACAGCCGGAATCCTGGGCATCGAAAGCCCGGTGATCTTCGGATTCGCATTTGACACATTAAAAAAATATTACTTTTTAATCATGGTGTTTGTGCTGCTGGGTCTGCTCTACCAGAGCATCATCATCAAAACCAGAACCGGGCGTGCCTTCGTGGCGATCCGCGAGGATAACGAGGCGGCGGAGCTGACGGGAATCAACGTGACCAGCTATAAGATCCGGGCTTTTGTTCTCAGCGCCATCTACTGCGGTGTGGCAGGCTCCCTGTACGCTATGATGATCAAATACGTCAGTCCCGATACCTTTACCAACAACATCTCCAGCGTGATCCTCTGGACGGCGATCGTGGGCGGCTTCGGCACGGTCATGGGGCCGGTGCTCGGCGGTATCGTTATGCAGGTGCTGCCGGAGGCGCTGCGTTTCCTGGGTGACTGGAGACTGGTAGTCTACGGCGTGATCCTTCTGATCGTGATTCTGCGGTTCCCGGGCGGCCTCTATCCGTATATTCAGAAGTTTATGGAAAACTGGAAAGAGAAGAGAGCGGCCCATGCGGAAGGAAGGGGGTAAGATCCATGGCGATTCTGGAATTAAAGGATGTAACAAAGACATTTGGCGGTCTGACGGCTGTTGACAGCGTGAATTTGAAGGTGGAGGATAACCAGATCTGCGCATTGATCGGACCCAATGGAGCAGGGAAAACCACGGTGTTCAACATGATCACCGGCGCGTATCAGGTGACCAGCGGCGATGTGATCTTTGACGGCGGGAGTATCTGCGGCAGAAAACCCCATCAGATCGCGGAAAAAGGGATCGCGAGAACCTTTCAGAATATCCGTCTGTTCAAGTCGTCCACCGTGCTGGAAAATGTGATGACAGGGTTCCACTGCAAGACCAGCACCGGCATGATCAACGTGATCTTCCGCCCGGCCAAGCGCAGGAGGGAGGAGCAGGAGACCAGGCAGAAAGCGCTGGAGATCCTCCGGTTCCTGGGGCTTCAGGATGTGAAGGACCAGGAGGCGCGCAATATCCCTTATGGACATCAACGGCTCTTAGAGATCGGCCGCGCGCTGGCAACCTCACCCAAGCTGCTGTTATTAGATGAGCCGGCAGCAGGTATGAATGCCCAGGAGAAGAAGGCGCTGGTGGAGACGATCCGCAAGATCAGGGACACCTATCATCTGGCCGTTCTTCTGGTGGAGCATGATATGGAGCTGGTGATGGACATATCGGAGAATATCACCGTGATCAACTTCGGCAGGAAGATCGCCGAGGGCAGCGCGGAGGAGATTCAGAACAACAACGATGTAATCGAAGCATATCTGGGAAGGAGCGATGATTAGTATGGCGGATACGATCTTAAAAATCACCGATCTTGCGTCTTCCTATGGCAGTATCAAAGCGTTGAAGCAGATCAGCCTGGAGATCAACAAGGGCGAGATCGTCTCCCTGCTGGGGGCAAACGGCGCCGGCAAGACGACGCTGATGAAGTCGATTCTGGGCATGGTGACCATTGATCATGGAAGCATCCAGTACAAGGGCCAGGAGCTGATCGGTAAGAAAAGTCATGAGATCGTTCCTATGGGCATATCCCTGGTGCCGGAGGGAAGAAAAATCTTTGTGGAGGTGTCCGTGGAGAAGAACTTAGAGATCGGCACCTTCTTCCGCAAACGGGAAAAGTCCAGGGATAAAGAGCTGATGGATATGGTCTACGAGATCTTCCCTAGGCTGTTTGAACGGCGAAACCAGCTGGGCGGAACCCTCTCTGGAGGCGAGCAGCAGATGCTGGCGGTAGGGCGGGCCATCATGTCCGATCCGGAGCTTCTGATGCTGGATGAACCATCCATGGGGCTGGCGCCTCTGGTGGTTGCAGAGGTTTTTAATGTGATCAAGCGGGTTCACGACATGGGAATCACCGTGCTGCTTGTGGAACAAAATGCAAAGATGGCGCTGAAGATCAGTGACCGGGCATATCTGATGAATACAGGAGTGATCGTTGCCAGCGGAACCGGAAGCGAATTCCTGCAGGGAGATGTCCTGACCAGCGTTTATCTTGGGGGCAGGAAGGGATAGTATGAAACTGGAAAATGTAAAATTAAATCTCGAAACAGAGCTGGTGCTGAACGTGGGCGATCCCATAGGAAAGACCAACGCGCCGCGCTGTTACAACAAGTTATTTGAACGGCTGGATATGAATGCGATTATGCTGCCGTGTGAGATTAAAAAAGGACAGCTTCCCCAGCTTATGGACGCCTGCCGCCTGATGGGAATCCACTACCTGTGCCCGACCATGCCTCACAAGGGGGATTTTGTGGAGCTTCTGGATGATGTGGACGAGACCTCCCGTTTATTCCACTCGGTCAATGCGATCCGTCTGGACGAAAATGGGAGCCACGGAGCCGGTATGGACGGCAAAGGCGCGGTGCGGGCCATGCTGGACGGCGGCGCAAAGCTGAACGGTATCCATGCGCTGATGTACGGCTCCGGCGGCATCAGCGGCGTGGCCGCCTACGAGCTGGCGCAGCAGGGAGTGAAGAAGCTCTGCATCGCCAACCGGACCAGGGAGAAGGCGGAGCGGATCGCCAGGATTTTAATGGAGAACAGCGGGGCCCAGGTGGAGGTCATCGGGACAGATCCGGCCTCCCTTGACAGGGCGGCGGAGCACTGCGAGCTCTTTGCCAACATGACCCCCCTGGGGATGAATGGTTATCCTTATCACCACGATTATCTGGGATTTATGGACCGGCTGCCCAAGACCGCCACGGTGTTCGACTGCATCATCAACCCGCCTCTCTCCGAGACCATAGCGGCGGCGCAGAAAAACGGACTGAACACCATACCGGGCATGAAGATGCTGGTGGCTCAGATGGATGTGATATTTGATTTCCTGTTCGGTAAAAAGATTAAGGCAGAGGACAAGGACGCCTGCATCTATGAACTCTGCACGTTCTTACATGTGGCGGCATAGAGAAAGGAGAAGTCCATGACACTGGAAAATGTAACCAATATAGAGGGCCTGTTTGAAATCATCAGCACCTGCAAGGGAAGCGTAGAGCTGGTTTCCACGGAAGGCGATAAGATCAACTTAAAATCAAGCTTAGCGCAGTATCTGGCAGTCGCGGGCGTCTTTTCGTCCGGCTGCGCAAAGGAGCTGGAGCTCAGTATCGAAGATCCGGATGATATGAAACGGATTCTTGATTTTATAGTGAGTGGGGAGTCAGTAGAATAGGATATGGCAAGAGACCAGAACCGGATATTCGGTTTTCTGGTCTCTTTTTTGTGATTTAATTATCAAAATACTTCACAATATGTTTTGCAACAGTACAGAGCTCCTTGTTGTTGTTAAAGAGCTCCACATTGGCAATGTGTTTTAAATGTTCTTCATCTACACTTTCAATGGTATAAACGCAGGTGATGGTATCGCCGATAAATACCGGATGGATAAAACGTACATGGTCATAGCCGGCGCTGACTGCCCGCTGACTCTGCGTCGTTAATGCCTGTGCGGATATGGTGGACATAAAACCGACGCCAAGGGCCCCGTGCATAATTCTCTTGCCGTAGGCTGAATTTGCCATATAGACTTCATTGACATGATTGGGGTGAAAATCACCTGTGATTCCGGCAAACAGATAGACGTCAGATTCGCTTACTGTTTTACTGAAGGAAAATGAATCTCCAACTTTTAGCATAATAGCCTCCTGTAATATAGAAAAGTTTTATATACAAAACAAAGTTCTATATACAGATATTAAAACGTTTTTTGAGAAATGTCAATAGGAAAAGAAAAAAGAGTCGGGCTTTTGCCTGACTCCGTTAAATTTAAAATGCAAGGGCATTGGTAATCTCCTGGGAGACCTTCTTTAATTTTTCAGCGTATAAGTCATACTGTTCCGGCGGGATCTCTGTCACAATTGCACCGATACTGATCGCTGCAAGCACCTTTCCGCGGGAATCAAATATGGGAACTCCGATTCCCATGGCACCGCTGTTGCCTTCGCAGTTGTCGATGGAGTAGCCGCGCTTTTTGGTTTCGATCAGCTCCTGGCGGTAATCTACAGGGGATGTGATAGTGTTGTTGGTATATTTGGTATAAGTAATGGTCGATAAGTAAAAGGCCAGCTCCTTGGGGTCCATCCATGCGAGAAGTACCTTGGCCGCAGCGGAGGTGTGCAGGCTTAAATCGCGGCCGACTCCGGTATTTTTTATAGTAAAGTCGACACCGTCGATTTTATATATGCAGATGGCACGGAAGGAATCCGTGATATTACAGAGATGAACGGTCAGGCCGGTCTCCTCCGCCAGCTTGTTTAACGGCCCGGCTGCAATCTTTACCAGCCGGTTCTCCTCGGTAACTCCTTTGATGAGAGGGAGGAGTCCTACATCCAGCCGGTATTTTCTCTCTTTTGTTTTGGTCACATACTGGTAAGACTCCAGGGTAAACAGGGTCTGATAGGTTGTAGACTTTGACAAATCCAGATTTGTAAAGATCTCAGTAAAGGTCGCTTCCGGGTGTTCACCCAGATAGTTCAGTATTTTAATTGCTTTTTCAACAGCTGTAACACAATATTTTGATCCCATTATATCCCTCACTGTCATATATAATCGTTTTAAATGAAACTTAATTATAGCAAAATGCTAAATATTAGTCAATTACAGGCGGTTAAAAAAATCCTGTTGACATCACAGAACCACCATGTTAATATTATCTATATACAAAACTAAGTTCTGATACGAAAACTAAAACAGGAAAGGGGATATGAGAAGAAAACGATGAAGGACAGTAAATTAGTTTCAGCAGGGGAAGCGGCAGCAGGCATACAGGATGGGAGTACCATCGCGGTAGCGGGGTGCGAGAATCTTATGCTTCCGGATCTCGTGTTACAGCACCTGGAGGATTCCTTTGTGAAAACAGGACATCCCTGTAATCTGACGGAATTTCACCCCATCATTTATGGTATGGGCCCTGGAGTTGGGCTGGAGCATTTTGCACATGAAGGCATGACGAAAAGAACGATTGGCAGTGGGTTCAGCTTTTTAAAATCATCAAGGATGACGGCGCTGATTCGGGAAAATAAGATTCCTGCCTATGTTATGCCGATGGGAACGATGTGGCAGATGCTGAGTAACATTGCCTCCGGTGAAGCGTACACCTACAGCAGGGTGGGCTTAGGAACCTTCGTGGACAATGAGGTGGAAGGCGGATGTATGAATGCCTGTACTGAGAATAATCTGTGCTGGCACGAGACGCTTCATGGACAGGATATGCTCTGTTATAAGAATGAAAAGATTGATGTGGCGATTATCCGCGGAACGTCGGCCGATGAGTTCGGAAACATCAGTGCAGAGAGGGAACCTGTAACACTGGGAGCGAGAATCATAGCGATGGCGGCGAAAGCCAGCGGTGGTAAGGTGATTGCTCAGGTCAGCCGGATCGTAAAGAATGGGAGTATCCATCCACAGAATGTTTTGGTTCCCGGAATTATGGCTGATATGATTGTAGTAGACGAGGAGCAGCCGTTAAGCGGCGGAAGCTGCAATCCGGCGCTGACCGGGGAGATCAGGATTCCGGTTTCGGAACTGAACCCTCTGCCTTTGGACGCGTCCAAGGTGATCAGCAGAAGAGCGGCACGGGAGATTACTGAGAAGCATGCAGTTGTAAATCTCGGCGTGGGCATCCCGGTGAATATCCCGATGATTCAGGTGGAAGAGAAGAGCAACTTAGAGACCATATTCTTTCCTGAACATGGCTCCGTAGGAGGAGTTCCCGCCGGGAGAGAGATTTTTGGAACCAACATCAACCCGGAGGCAATTATTGATTCGACCGATGTATTCCGCTATTTTCGCGGGGCGGCCTGACACAGTCTTTTCTTGGATTTGGCGAGATTGACCAGGATGGCAATGTAAACGTCAGCAAGTTTAATGGAATCATCCCCGGCTGCGGCGGATTTATCGATATTGCTCACAAAACCCCCAAATTAGTATTCTGCGGAACGTTCACGGCGGGCGGAGCTAAGCTTGAGATCGCGGACGGTAAGCTTGCAATTAACCAGGAGGGAAGATACCGAAAACTGGTGGAGCATGTGGAACAGATCACGCTGAATGGGAAGGAAGCTCTGAGGAATGGTCAGGATGTGATGTACATAACGGAACGCGCAATATTCAGACTGACAGAGGATGGGCTGGAACTGACGGAATATGCGCCGGGTGCGGATATGAAGAAGGATATTTTAGATTTGATTCCGTTTCCGGTTGTGGTAAAGAATCCGGTTATGATGGACAGACATCTATTTGATTGACAGGGAGAGCAATGGGGAATTTTTATGGACAGAGAGTTGTGGTTTGATGTTCTTGTAGTTGGGGGCGGAGGCGCCGCGTTGAGAGCCGCGTTAAGCGCCCATGAATGCCGTGCAAAAACAGCGCTGCTTTGCAAAAAGAGGGCAGGGAAAAGTGGGGCCACCTATTATAGTGTGGCGGAGGTCGGCGCATTTAATGTGCCTGATGGAGCTATGGACCCGGAAGACAATCAGGAAGAGTTTTACCGGGATATGGAGACGGCAGCTTTGGGGACGGCCCGGCTTCCCTTGTGCAGAATTCTTGCAGAACAGGCTGAGGGGGCGCTGCGTTATTTGGAAGATATCAGCGGAGGACAGGTTTTTGGCAAGCTGGAGGACGGCAGGTTTCAGGTATATCAGGCGTGTTTCTCCACAAAACCCAGGTCTCATGTGGTACAGAATCATTTTAAACCGATTCTGAAAGCCCTCGGTGAAGAAATCGGGAGAACGGATATCACCGTGTTAAATGATCTGCAGGCTGTGGAGCTGCTGACGGCAGACGGGGAGGTTGGCGGAGTTCTGGCTCTGGATGAAGATGAACAGTTTGTCGTCATTCATGCAAAGAGCGTGGTACTTGCGACAGGAGGCGCCAGCCGGCTGTTCCAAAGAAATATGTATCCGGCAGATATCACAGGGGACGGATATGCCATGGCATACAGGGCAGGAGCGACATTGAGCAATATGGAATTTATCCAGGCCGGTATTGGGGTGGCTCATCCCTTCATCAATTTGTTTGGAAATTATCTCTGGAAAGCCAACCCTCATATCAGAAACGCAGCCGGAGAAGATATCCTGATGAAATACGGAGCTTCACCAGAGATGGAGAAGCAGGCCCTTCGTGAAAAAACACATTTTCCCTTCAGTGCCAGGGATATGTCAAAGCTGATTGAGATTGCTGTACAGACGGAGATCAACGAGGGAGGCGGCACAGAAAACGGAAATGTATATTTGGATTTTTTGGATACGGATTTCGAAAAACTGTTTCAGGAAGATCCGTCCTTTGAAGCCATGTGGAACTATACATACGGGTGGCATCTGGAAAGAGGGATTGATTTTTACCGTCAGCCAATAGAGATTTCCTGTTTTGCACATGCTATTAATGGAGGCATATTGATCGATGAGGAAGCGGCTTCTGATTTACCTGGCTTATACGCGGCGGGGGAGACCGCAGCGGGGCCTCATGGGGCAGACCGTCTGGGCGGAAATATGTCGGTGACCTGTCAGGTCTTCGGCAGGATTGCGGGGGGAGTCTGCGGCAAAACGGGCCGGTGATATGACGTCATATCTAAAGATTGACGCTGCCTCCGGCAAGGCACGGGAACGGATATTATCTCTGGTTTCAGGAAAAAAGCAGAATTTTGACGAACTTTTGGAAGACTTGCAGACAAAGTCGGATAAAGCTTTGCTGATTGTCCGCTGTGGAGAGCAGCTTGTCTCCTATTTAAATGATCTGGAGAAGCTGGAACAAAAATTGAACGAAGGCTGTACCAAAGGAGGGTTACGACAGTTGATTCAGCTTCAGAATCTCGTGGCGACAGGCAAAATGATAGGTATGGCGGCATTGGCAAGGAGAGAGAGCCGGGGGAGTCATTATCGCGCGGATTTCCCGGATATGAACCCGGACATGGAGCGTATGTTCTTTGTGAACAGGAAAGGATTGTTATGATAGTTGCATGTAGTCAGTATATGTCCAGAGATATTTATTCGATAGAAGAGTGGGAAAACCATGTAAAGGATCATCTGGAACAGGCGGTAAGAAAAGGGAGCGGAGTTGATTCTGTTTCCGGAATTTCTGGCGGCGGAGCTGCTGACGCTGGATAAAACACCAAAGAACAGTAAGGAGGAGATGGATGCCTTCTTCCGCGATTATGCGGTAAGGTATACGGACTATCTGGAAAATTTTTTTGCAAAACTTGCAGGAGAATATCAAACCTGTATTGCGGCGGGAACCCATTTCCTCTACAAGCCTGAGGAGGAGAAATACCGCAATGCCGCGCAGGTATATCTTCCGGATGGGACCCGCTATGAGCAGTATAAGATTCACAGAGCCATAGAGATGGTATATAACCGGCATATGGTGACAGGGGGAGATGAAATCGGGGCCTTTGATTACAAGGGAGCAAGGGTCAGCATCAACGTATGCTATGACAATTCCTTTCCTGAATCGGCAAGAATTGCTCAGTCTCTTGGAGCGGATATTGTGTTGTCTCCCGTGTGTGCGCTTGATGAATATGGAAAGAATGAACAGGCGATGTTTACAAGGACGAGAGCATCGGAAAATTTCCTGTTCGTCATAAACGCGCAGATGACCGGACAGATAGGGTTTCCTTATCACATACCCTATGGCACAACGTATTCAGGAAGAAGCGGTATCTATTGCCCGATCCATCCGGTTATGGGGTCGTCTGACGGTATATTGGCCCAGGCGAAGGATCAGACAGATGAGGTTTTGGTGGCTCGGCTCGATATCGAACGATTGCATCTGGCGAGAGAGCGCAGACAAGTTGGCGTCCTGACGGACTGTCGGAATGATGTCTACAAAAAATATCTGCTGAGGTAACATACAAGGTTCGTAATAAAAGACAAAAAGGAGAAGCGTAAAATGGAGGAAAATGTAAAAAACAAATCTCAAAAAGAAACAGAGGAGTATGTCGGCGTTCCTGTTCCCAAGGATAAGCGAACCGGGTGGACGAAACCTGCCCTGGTCTGGCTTGGATTTTCCATCAGCTTTGCAAATCTGGTGATAGGGGGCCAGATTGAAAAGATGGTGGGAATGCCCAATGCAATTCTGGCAATTCTGCTGGGCAACCTGGGGCTGGTGGTCTATGCGGGACTTCTGGCAGCCATTTCCGGAAAAAACAGGATTCTCGCTCCCGATGGTGGCTAAGGCGACCTTCGGACAAAAGGGGGCAGTCCTTCCGGCCCTGCTGATGGCGGTGCTCGGCAACTTCTGGTTTGCGTACAATGCCTGGATGCTGATTGATGTATGCTATACCGTATTTGGCGGAAGCGCAGTGGCCCGGTGTCTGATTCTGGTTAATATATGCTGGCTTGGAATTCTGGCTTACAAATATATGGTAGGTTTGGGAAGAGCGGTTGTGCCCGTAGTCATATTCCTGGCGGCCTATTTCCTTGTTCGTTTGATTATACCGGCTGGCAGAGGCGCTGTTGATTCCGTGGCCAGCAATGCCCGTCCGTTTATTGTGGCATTCAGCACCGCGTTTGGCACATTTGTGGTAAGCGGCACTATGACAGGCGATATCGTTCGGTTCTGTAAGGGTACAAAGGATACGATCATCGTTACGATTTTTGCATTTTTTGTCGGCAATTCCGGTTCCCTGATTCTCGGTGTGCTGGCAAGTGCTGCGGTTCCGGGAATCGATCAGTATTTTGGTATGGCACTGTTTCTTGGCGGCATTCCGTTGATTATCTGCGCCGGCATCAGCCAGTGGTCCACTGCCTCCAGCTGTCTGTATAATGCGGTTTCCGGTTACACCAATATATTCAAAAATGTAACCTGGAAAAAAGGCGGTTGTGATCGGCGGCGTGGGCGGTTCTCTGGTAGCGGTCAGCGGATTTATCTCTGATCTCGCCGCATATATGAGTTTCCTGGGGATTCTGGTTCCACCGGTAGGCGGTGTTATCATAGCCGATTATTATCTGATTTGCAAGGGCGGAAAAGGTTATGAGGCCAGAAACTTAAATGGCGTAAACTGGTATGCAGTCGCCTCTTTTGTGATTGCATCGGTGCTCTCCTACGCCAGTTCCAAACTCTTTCCGAATTTTCCGTTCCAGATTGTAGGGATTATTTCTGCGGCAGTATTTTATGTAATCCTTGGTAGAAAGGTTTCCTTCGAAACAGATTAATACTCGAAAAGTTGTTCCGGAAACTGGAGCAGCTTTTCAATTTATTGGGAGGTGAAAGAAGATGAATGATTTATGCAAAATGTCCGGCGCACAGCAGGCCCGGCTCATAAAAGAGAAGAACATATCTCCGGTGGAAGTGGTGGAAGCAACACTGGAACAGATTGATAAGGTAAACCCTGTTTTACATGCCTTTTGTACACTGGATATCGAACAGGCCAGAGACACGGCGAGAAAGGCGGAAGCCGAGATCATGAGAGGGGAAACGGAGAAACCGCTTTTGGGTGTCCCATTCTCTGTAAAGGATATGATTTGCACCAAAGGCGTGCGCACGACGTTTGGATCAAAAGCTTATGAAAATTTTTATCCGGAGGAAGACGATGTTGCGGTTGCACGGCTGAAGGAGGCAGGAGCTGTTCTGATTGGAAAGACCAATACTCCCGAATTTGCCTACGATGGCGTTTCGAGAAATAAACTGTTTCCTGAAACAGTAAACCCATGGAATACGGGAAAGACCAGCGGAGGCTCCAGCGGCGGTTCGGCGGCAGCCGTAGCCGCAGGAATGACCTCTCTGTCAGTGGGCAACGACGGCGGGGCTCTGTCCGCATTCCCACCTGTTTCTGCGGTGTATATGGAATAAAACCTACCTTTGGCCGGGTTCCGCTTTTTCCCAGCTGCAGGGACCCTAAGTATCCCGGAGGCAGCAGCTGGGAGACGCTTGAAGCGATTGGGCCGATTACCAGAACCATGGAAGATGCGGCGCTGATGCTCTCCGTCATGGCAGGACCTCATCCAATGGACCGTCACAGCTTCCCGGACGATGGAAGCGACTGGCTTGGAAGTATTCAGAACCCGAATATCAGGGGGATGAAGATCGCCTATTGGTCCCATTTTCCTTATTGTTCGGTGGATCAGTCGGTATCAGAGGTGGTGGAAAAAGCGGTGGATGTGTTCCGGCAGCTTGGCGCAGATGTGCAGGAGGCAGAGCCTCCGATTACAGAGAATCCAGAGGACACGTTCTGGGCTTTGGTTGCCAGAGATTCGGATATCGGCGGGATGAAAAAGCTTGTGGAAAAGTATGATTCCAATATCGGAAAAACAGTCAGGGATTTCGTGAAGAAAGAGCTGACAGTGGAAGAACTGATCGATGCCCACTTTGCCCGGCAGAGGATTAACATTCAGATTCGCCGATTTATGGAGAACTACGATTTGATCCTGACGCCGACGCTGATTACGACTGCATTTGATCTGGGGCTGGATGGGCCTGTTGAAATCAATGGAAAAGAGCCTGAAGCGGGCTGGACTTCCCTTACCTTCCCGTTTAACTTGACGGGACAGCCGGCGGCTACGCTCCCGGCCGGATTTACCGGGGAGGGCCTCCCTGTAGGAATACAGGTGGTGGGGCGGCAGTTTGATGAGACGTTGGTGTTGAAAGCTTCCGCCGCATTCGAAAACGCGCAGCCATGGTCTAAGATATGGCCTGCGACTGCATTGTAAAGAGGAGACGAAAAATGATGAGTGATACAACGATCTTACAGGAACTGAACAGGGCCAGAGAGGCCGGATATGCAGTCGGAGCGTTTAATATATTTGATTATACTTCGGCGAGAGCGGTTGTTGCAGCCGCAGAAGAGTGCGGAAAACCTGTGATATTGCAGACCTCGGTCGGCACCGTGACATATTATGGCGCAAGAGAACTGGCTGAGATGCTGCGATATCTACTGAAAAGTGCTAAGGTGCCGGCATTTCTTCACTTGGACCATTGCCGGGACGTGGCTTTTGCAAAGACCTGCGTCGATGCAGGCTGGGACAGTGTAATGATTGATGCTTCCGCACAGTCCATAGAGAGGAACATAGCGATGACCAGGGAGGCTGCGGATTACGCCCATGCCCACGGTGTATATGTCGAAGGCGAGATTGGGGTGATAGAAGGCGTGGAGGAGGAGATTGCGGCCGACCAGGGAAAACACGCCGAAGCCGCAGAGTGTTTCCGGTTCGCACAGGAGAGCCGGGTAGATTATCTGGCTCCTGCAATCGGGACCGCTCACGGGGTATATACCGCTTCTCCTAAGCTGAATTTTGATCTGGCGGAAAGGCTTGGCAGGGAATTGTCACAGCCGATCGTTCTGCATGGGGGAACCAGATTAACAGAGGAGACGTTCACCAGGCTGATTAGCCTGGGGATCGCCAAGGTCAATGTATCTACTGCGTTAAAGCACGCCGGTATTGACGGCGCCCAAAAATATATCCGGGAAAAACCGGAGGAATACAATCCGCTGCACTTCGATGAAAGTATGTATGCTTCGCTGAAAGAAGTGGTAAAAAGACATATTCTGATCTTTGCAAACGGCAGATAACGAAGAGATGGAGAATACATATATGGAATATGCAAGCTTTACATGCGATTTACACGGACATACAAACCGCTCGGATGGAACCGATACTCCCGCGGAATTTCTGCGGCATGCGGCGAAGCGCAGCATGAAGATTGTCGGCATAACGGATCACGACAAGATACTGCCGGAGAGGATAGACGTGGACGGGTGTCCGGTCAATGCGGTGGAATACGCCGAATCACTGGGAATCAAGCTGCTTCGGGGAATTGAGATTTCTGCGGAGACATATGCGGATGATGTGCATCTGGTCTGCTATGGCTGCGATTGGGACAGCGAATATTTTAAAGAACTGGACCGAATGGTGGTAAAGAGCAAGATAAACAGTTATAAGAAGCTGTTGGAAAAGCTGAGTGAACGGGGGATGAAGCTGTCCTGGGACGAAGTTCTGGAGCACCAGGGGAATCCGATTGCGGAGACGGAAGTTCAGAAGAAAATGATTTTTAACCTGATGGCTGAGAAGGGGTATACGAAAGACTGGAGCGAAGCCAAGCTGCTGGTAAAACATGATCCTGAATTAGCCATACCGAGAGAAAAACCGGACGCCGTGGAGGTGATACATGAGATTCACCGACAGGGAGGAATCGTGATTATGGCTCATCCGTATCTGGTATCCGAAACGGTACCCTGGAATGGGGAGAGAATTTCCAGAGAGAAATTTATCGAACATCTGATTTTTGAGGGCCTCGACGGAATAGAAGCCAGATATACCTATGACAAGACCAGCTACAGCGGTCTCATGACGAAAGAGGAGATCTATCAGGAAATCATCCAACAGTATCAGCAGCGGGGGTTGATCATCTCGGGAGGCTCCGATTACCATGGTAATAATGGAAAAGAAGGAAAGCAAATAAGAGAGATTGGAGAATGTGGTCTGACGGAAAGCGAGTTCTACCGGAATCCGGTTCTGTGTTCCCTGCTCCATGGCAGATGAGGAGGAGTAAGACAATGCTGTTTTTATCTATAGATTTTGGGACCTCTTCGGTAAAGCTGTCTATTTTGGACGAGCAGCTTCAGACGAAGAGCTGGAGTAAAGCGGAATACCATTATTTAATTCTCCCGGGAGAAAAAAACGAACTGCGGGACGAGGATATGATGAATGCGCTGTTTCAGGCGGCGGGGGCTCTGGACCGGGAGCTGCTGAAAAAAGTGGATCTGCTTTGCTATGACAGTTTTTCACCATCCCTGGTTTTCCTGGATCGGGAAGGCGAACTGGTCTATCCGAATATCATTACTCACATGGACAGAAGAAGCCGTAAGCAGTCCGACGATATCGAAAGGATCATAGGCCGGGACGCTTATATGAATATTTCTGGAATTTATCCTTTCGCAGGCGGCTGTTCAGCCATGACGATGATTTGGTTTTTGCAGAATATGCCGGAGGTTCTTGACAGGACGTATGCCATAGGACACCTTACCACCCTTCTTCACAAACGATTTACCGGGAGATGGATGGTGGATCTGGTGAATGCCTCTATGATGGGAGTGTACGAGACGACGTCGCAAGGCGGTTGGTCCAAATTACTGCTGAAAGAATTGGGCCTGCGGGAAAATATGTTCCCGCAGATTCAGAATCCAGGCGCTCAGTACGGCACGCTGCTTCCGGAGATGGCCGGCCAATTGGGAGTAACAGCCGGTATTCCGGTCTGCGTTGGGACCAACGATGTGGCGGCAGCTCAGATGGGGGCAGGTAATCAGAGGCCGGGAGACCTGATGAATACCACCGGTTCCTCTGAAATGGTTTCGATTTTGACTGACAGGCCGGTGGTAAATCCGGAATATTACCTGAGAAACGCCGCCATACCAGGGATGTGGCAGATTTATGCAACGACATGCGGAGGCTTTGGAATAGACTGGTTCTATGAACAGTTCTGCCGCGAGATGACAAAAGAGGAATTTTTTGCATATGAAGAAAGCGTAATCCATACCTATTTGAGAAATAAACAGAACGAAGTCACGTTTGAACCTTATCTGACCGGGGACCGACAGAGCCTGGAAAAGAAAACAGCAGCCTGGCGTGGCCTGACCCTGAAGAGCACACGGGGGGAGATGCTGGCGGCTTATCTGCAGGCGATTCAGGGCGTTATGTATGGAACCATCAAAAAAAGCGGCAGAGGTTACGGCACTCAGTCATGTGATTAAGGTTTCCGGTTGTATGGCGACTCCTTCTTACCTGGAGCTGAAGTCTTGTCTCTGCCCCGGATATCTGTTTGAGGTTGTGGAGGACTGCCCGATTCGCGGCAATGTGGAGCTGGCAAAGTATAACAGGAACAGGAGGGAAAATGGTTTATGAAAAAACTGGAAGGAATTATAATCCCCTGCGTGACGCCCTTCGATGAGAACGGTGCGCTTCGGCTGGACTGGATGAGAGAGAATTATAAAAAATGGAATGCCTCTCACATCAGCGGCTGTATGGCTCTGGGAACCAATGGAGAATTCCGTGCGCTGAGTGATGAGGAAGCTTTTGAAGTGATCAGGACCGCAGCAGAGATCATGGAGCCGGAAAAAATCTTTATTGCAGGGATAGGGAGAGAGTCGCTGCATCATACGATAGAGTTTTTGAAACGTCTGGAGGCGGCGCAGATACGGATAGATTATGTGTCCGTACTGACCCCGTGTTATTTCAGAAAATTGATGACAGATGCAGCGCTGATTGATTACTATACGGAGATTGCCGATGTCAGCGCGTATCCGGTTCTTTTATACTGTGCACCCTCATATGCCAATGAGGTAAGGATATCGGCGGAGGCGATCAAGGTGTTGGCGGATCACCCCAATATAGCAGGCGTTAAGGATACCTCCCCGGATATGATGAACGCTTATATGGACGCCGTCGGGGAAAGAGATGATTTCGAAGTGTTTGCAGGGGCTCTGAGCAATATTAAGACCTGTATGGAGCGCGGCGGAAAAGGCGGGATTCTTTCAAGTGCAAATTATATTCCGGATACCTGTGCAAATTTTATCAGATTGTACAGAACGATGGCCTGGAGCATGGACTGAATTATCTGGACATGCTGAAAACATTTGCAAAAGAGACCGGGGGACTGGGTGGCGTCGCCGGAGTCAAGGCGGCGATGAATCTGATGGGATATAGCGGAGGCGTGCCAAGAAAGCCGGTACTTCCGTGCAAACCGGATGTGATTGACCAGATGAGAACGTTTATTCAGAACAATCGCGGGATGGTGACAGATAAAATATAAGGGGGTAAAGCCGTGAGAGTTGCAATTGGATGTGACCCGAATGCAGAGGAATTTAAGAGGGAACTGATACCGTTTATTGAAAGCCTGGGACATGAGGTGACTGATTTTGGCAGTGAGGATGTGATTTATGCCAATACGGCAATACGCGTTGGGGAGGCTGTTGCGGCAAAGGATTTTGACAGGGGAATTCTGATTTGCGGAACGGGGATTGGTGTTTGCATAGCGGCCAATAAAGTCAAGGGTGTTTATGCGGCATTGGTGAACAATATTTATCAGGCGCAGCGCGCACAGCTTTCGAACAATGCGAATGTGATCACGTTGGGAGCCCAGGTCACTGGTATTGAGCTTGCCAAATGTATGGTAAAGGAATACCTGGGTCAGAACTACGATATAAACAGCCGTTCTAAGGCGAAGGTGGAACGCATCGTCCAGTACGAGGAGAAAACGATATGGCAGAAAAAAAGAGGGTAATCAGGCTTCAAATAAAAGCGCAGCAATGCAGAAAAAATGTGCTGAGAATGATAAAAGCAGGCGGACACGGTCATGTCGGGGGCGCATTCTCTGCGATGGATGTGGTGACAGCGCTGTATTTTGATAAGATGAGAGTGGACCCGGCTGTTCCAAAGCTGAAGGAGAGAGACCGTTTTTTGCTTTCCGCAGGTCATAAATGTCTGTGTCAGTATGCGGTGCTGGCGGAAAAGGGATTCTTTGAGAAGGAGATATTGGATACATATGGAAAGCTTGGCTCCCGAATCCCGGGCCATCCGGATATGCATAAGCTGGCCGGAGTGGAGGCCAACACCGGCGCTCTTGGTCATGGGATCTCGATTGCCAATGGTATGGCGATGGCTGGCAGACTCGATGAGAAACCATATTCCGTATATGCAGTGACCGGCGATGGAGAGCTTCCCGAGGGCTCAAACTGGGAGGCTCTGGCTGCCGCCGCAAAATTTGAGCTGGATAATCTGGTAGTATTTGTGGACAATAACGGACTTCAAATCAGCGGTAAGGTTTCTGATGTCATGAATATGGAACCAATCGATAAAAAATTTGAAGATTTCGGATGGGCGGTCAGGACTATCGATGGAAATAATATGAATGAGATTCTGGACACCCTGGATCAGCTCCCTCTGTTAACGGGAAAACCGACTGCCATTATTTTAAAGACAGTAAAAGCGAAAGGTCTCTCTTTTGGAGAAAATAAGGCGGAGTTTCATTTCTGGAATAGTACGGAGGAGCTGTTGGAGCAGGCGAATCGTGAGATCGATGAGAGCATAGAAGCGTTGCAGGCAGAATTGGAGGGAATGGCATAGATGACCGGAGATTTAGTTGATCCAAGGAAAGAATTTGGTAAGGCAGTGACGGAAGCGGCGGCAGAGAATCCGGATGTCGTTGTATTTTCAGCGGACAGTGGAAAAAGCTCTGGATTTGCTGATTTTATCCGTCTGTATCCGGAGCGCTATTTTGAATGTGGCATAATGGAGCAGGGGGTGGTCGGTATGGCTGCCGGTATGGCGACGGCGGGAAAAATCCCGATCTTTTGTGCAATCGCTCCCTTTGTCAGTGAGAGACCTTATGAGATGATCCGCAATGACGTGGGATATATGAGGCAGAATGTGAAGCTGGTGGGAAGAAACTGCGGTATGACCTACTCCGACTTAGGGAGCACTCATCAAGGGCTGGATGATTTCGGGCTGATGAGACTGATTCCGGAGATGGTAATTCTGGCTCCGCAGGATGCAGGGGAGATTCGGGAGGCGGTAAAGGCAATGATTGCATATAAGGGGCCGGTATATATGCGCATTGGCAATCCCAAGATTCCACAGCTTTTCGATGACAGGCCGTTTGAAATCGGCAAGGGAACTGTTCTGCAGGAGGGGGAAGATGTGACCATTATTTCTACCGGCTCGTCTACAAAATCCGTATTGGAGGCTCTTCCGCTTTTAAAAGAGAGTGGAGTCAGTGCTCAGGTGATCGGCATGCCTACGATACTTCCACTGGATGAGAAGCTGGTTTGCAGTGCGGCCAAAAGCACGGGCAGAGTTGTGACGGTGGAGGAGCATTATGTGGACGGGGGGCTTGGATCTGTGGTGGCGGAAACACTCTGCGGAATGGAGCATGTGACTGTAAAACGCATAGGGATGCCGATGGGATATGCGAAGACAAGCGGAAGCTATGAAGAGCTTCTTACATATTACCATCTGGATGCCGTGGGAATTGCAGAAAGTGTGTGTAAGTATTTGGCTGAAGTGAACGAAGATTAATGGACCTTCGTTGGAGAATGTAAGATACCGGATATGGACTGGGTTTTTCACCCGTTCCATATCCGGTTCTTTTTATGCTTCGTTACGCACCGGCCGTCGGCCAAAGTGGAACAAAAGCAGCAGTCCGGCGTAGCAGCCGGTTAAGAAGACGATGTGAACGGCGGTCTCGATGAAGAGAGGGAAGCCGCCTTTGGTCTCGTAGACGGAGAATACCGCCAGGTAGATTCCGATGGAGATCAGGAGGAGGAAGGCTGGTTTCAGAATCATTTCCCATACATTCCAGGTAAAGGGGACCTGTTTTTTTAGGGCGTGCAGATGCATGAGGGCCAGGAGAAGCTCGCTGGCAAGCATACCCCAGAGGTAGGCCAGGATTCCGAAGCGGGGAATCCCCACGACCACGAAGGTGAGGCGGAACAGCAGGGCGGTGACGTTCTGGGCGAAGGTGACGGAGGTGCGCCCTAAGCCGTTTAGGATGCTGCCGATGGTGGTTGCCAGGTACATGAAGGGACACAGCCAGGCCAGAATCGTGATGAAGGTGCCTGAATCCGCGTCGTGGAATACGCTGGCTCCCAGCTCATTGCCAAACAGGGTAAAGACGCCGATGCAGAGGATTCCCATGTACATGCTGTAGCGGATGGACATGGCGATGGTGGTCTGAATCCGCCCCTGATTGCCGCCGGACTGGGCCTCGGCCACGGTGGGGAGCAGCAGGACCGCCATGGAGTTGGAGATGGCGGATGGAAATAATATAAACGGAAGCGCCATACCGGTGAGTACGCCGTAGATGCTGAAAGCCTCGGTGTTTGTGAGACCGAAGGCGGTTAAACGGCTGGGGATCCAGATGGCCTCGGCGCTGGCCAGGATGTTTAAGACCAGCCTGTTCCCCATGAGAGGGAGGGCTAAGACCATCAGAGGGCCGGCGGTCTCTTTAAAACCTGCAAAGAGGCCGGAGACGACGGAATCCTTGCCCGGGGAGAATAAGGAAAAGCACAGGACGGTAAAGAGGGCCGAGGCCATCTCGCCGATCAAGTGGCCGGTTACGGCCAGCTGCACGTTCAACTCTCCGCCGGATTCCAGCAGGATGTCGGCGATGAGAAAGACCGAGCCCATGCGGACCACCTGCTCGATGACCTGGGCCATGGCCGGGACCCGGGCCTTCTGGGTGCCGTAATAATAGCCGTTGATACAGGCGTGGACGGCGGAGAAGGGGACCGAAAGAGCCATGAAGGGCAGCAGGGGGCGCAGCGCTTTTCCATCAGTATATGGACGGCGAGAAAGTCAGAGTAATGACACATCAGCCATGCCAGCAGGATGGAGAAGGATAAGGAGATGGCAAGGCCGGTGCGGAACACAGCTTTCCCCTTATGTACATTGGCGGCGACAAACTGGGAGACTGCGGTCTGGATGGACCCTGCGCAGAGCGCAAAGCAGATTCCGTAGAGCGGATGGACCATATTGTAGAGCCCCAGCCCCTCGGCGCCGATGGTGCGGGAGAGGAAGATCCGGTAGAAAAATCCCAGTACCCGTGTCAGAAATCCGGTGGCGGTCAAAAGAAGCGTACCGGCAATCAGCGTGTGTTTCCGGATGAAATCCTTCATAAGAAACTCCATAAAAGGGGAATTATTACAATATATTTTTTATATAGTCATTTATGCGTTGATTTTTTGGTTCAGAAAAGTTTTAAAAATATTAAGAGAAATTTTGATGATTATTCTGTTAACTATGTTATAATTATATCAATATAATAGAAAACAAGAGAGGAACTGGTATGGAGAGAGCTTATATTACATGTATGCTGATTGGATTTTTGCTCTTGATTTTATCGGTAGCGGGGGAGTTTTTGGAGAACTTTGCCAGTGCGTTTGAGTTTGTGCTGCACGCGGATGCGGATTTTGATTTTGCGTTTCTTCCGATATCCGGCGTCAGTATCTGCGCGGGCCTGATCGCGTTTGGCGGCCTTGGTTTGATGCTTCACAATCCATGGATCGCCGGGGGGATCGGCTATCTGGCGGCGGTGGGGGTCCAGACTGTGATCAGGAAGCTAAAGAAGGTGAAGAACGAGGCCATGGAGCGGGAAGAACTGTATCTGTGTGACGGAACCATCATCAACACGGTGCTGCCTCACGGGCTGGGAACCGTGGAGTTTGACAATATCAAGGGATTTTCTGCTACCTTCGCATGCAGAGGCGTGGACAGAGAGAAGAAACTGAAGCAAAACACGATCGTGCGCCTGGTGGAATTTGACGGCGAGGTGGCCGTTGTGAAGGAAAAGGATGAATTTGCCGATTTCGGCAGTGATTCATAGAGGCCGGAAGTACCGGCGACATCATAAAAAAGGAGAACAGACATATGAGAGAGATCATAGGCAGTTTTTTACCGGTTGTGCTGGCTGTTGTAGCGGTTGCACTGATCATCATGGTGATCATGTCCTGGTGGAAGAAGGTTCCGCAGGATAAGGCAGGCGTTGTGACAGGTATCAAGAAAAAGGTCATCACCGGCGGAGGCGGCATCGTCATACCCGTGATCAACCGAATCGATTACATATCGCTGAGCGCTTCCAGTTTGGAGATCACCACAGAGGACAGTATGTCGTCCCAGAAGGTGCCCATCAACGTGGTCAGTACGGTTGTACTCAAGGTAAAGAACGATACGACCAGTATATTAAAGGCCATTGAGCGGTTCAACGGAAGAGATATCAAAGAAGTCAAGAACAACATGGAGGTGATTGCCAGACAGATTCTGGAAGGCAAGCTCCGTGAGGTGGTATCCACCCTGTCGGTGGAGGAACTCTACAGCAACCGTGAGAAATTTGCCAACTCGGTTCAGGAGGCGGCGGCCACAGAGCTGTCCACCATGGGTTTGGAGATCATGTCCTTCACCATCAAGGATGTGACCGATGAGAACGGATACATCAAGTCTCTGGGTGTAAAGCAGATCGCAGAGAAGAAGAAAGAGGCCGATATCGCCCAGGCCGAGGCAGAGCGCGAGAGACAGATCAAGGTCAGCGAGGCTCACAGAGACGGTGAGCAGGCCAAGCTGGCCAACGAGGCGGAGATCAGTTCCGCCAACAAAGAGAAGTTGATCAAGGAGCAGGCATACCAGAAGGAGATTCAGACCTCCAAGGCTCAGACGGATGTGGCTTACGATATCCAGAAGAACATCACTCAGAAGGAGATCATCCAGACTGAGATGGACGCCGAGCTGCTTCGCCAGGAGCGCCAGAAGGACATCGAGCAGGCAGCCGTACAAGTAGAGATCTCCAAGGAGGTCAAGAACCGGGAGCTGGCAGAGCGCCAGGCGGAGACCGCCAAGGCAGCCTTACAGACCACGGTCGTGCAGCCTGCCATCGCTGAGAGAGAGAAACAGGCTCAGATTGCAGACTCCAACAAATACAAACAGATCGCAGATGCCGAGGCTGAGGCCGAGACCTTAAAGAAGAAGGCGGACGCCGAGGCGGAAGCCACCAGGATGAGAGGTCTTGCCAACGCCGAGACCGACGCCATCGCACAGACAAAGAGAGCGGAGGCAGAAGCGGCGGCCATCAAGCTGAAAGCAGAGGCGGAGGCTCAGGCGACCAAGGCCAAACAGCTGGCGGAGGCGGAAGGTATCCGCGCCAGACAGCTGGCCGAGGCCGAGGGTATCAGAGCCAGGAAGCTGGCGGAAGCGGAAGGTATCAAGGCAGCTCTTTTGGCCGAGGCGGAAGGTATGGAGAAGAAGGCGGAAGCCTACAGCAAGTACAACAAGGCAGCCGTCACCGAGATGATCGTCAATATTCTGCCTGAGATGGCGGGCAAGATCGCCGAGCCTCTGGCCAGAATCGACAAGATCACGGTCATCGACAGCGGCAATGGAAACGGGGAGAACGGCGTCGGAAACCTGGCGGGCAATGTCAGCTCCGTGCTGGCTAAGACCATGGAGACGGTGAAGGAGACCACAGGCATAGACTTCAAGGAGATCATCGATGCCGACGTGCTGGGCAAGACGACCACCAATATCAACATCGCCAACACCGGACAGACAGAGGACAGCGACGGCGTCACGACCGCGGAGATCACTCAGGCGGTTATGGAGAGGAGATAACCATATGGCATTGGACATTTTTGGAAGAATCAAGGATATACTGGCCGCCAATATCGACGAGCTGCTCAGCAAGGCGGAGGACCCGGAGCTGATGGCGGATCAGATGGTGTGCAGATATGAGGACGCGATCAAGGACCTCCTTGGCAGCACCGCGTCGATCATGGCTTCCGCCAAGGAGGCGAAGTCCCGCTTAGACGCCTGCGACCAGGAGATCGAAAAGTATAAAACCTATGCGGAGCGGGCGCTGCTGGACGGCAACGAGGAGAAAGCCAGACAGGCGATCGCCCTCAAACAGGAGAAGGAAGGGCTGCGCCCGACTCTGGAGCAGACTTACTTAACGGTGAAAGCCCAGGCCGAGAAGGCGGAGAGCGACTACCACAAGCTGGAGGCCGGTCTGGAGAAGACCAAGGCCAGGGCGGAGGCCATGAAGAACACGGTCAAAACCGCCAAGGTCAAGAACATGACCAGCGATGTGCAGTCCCGGTCCGTAAACGCCGCCTCCGGCGTGATGAACAAGTTTGACCAGATGGAGGAGAAGGCCAACCGCATGTTAAACGAGGCGGAGGCTAAGGAACAGCTTTTAGGCCGCGGAAGCGCCGCCGCCGAGCTGGAAGCCCTGTACGGCGACCAGTCCGAGGACAGCGTGGAGGCGGAACTCAGGGCTATGAAAGAGCGGATGAAATAACAGATAAGATACAAAAAAGACCTGGTTTAAATCCCTTTTGGGGACCTTAGCCAGGTCTTTTGCCATGTTAGCGCGCCTCATACTGGCAGCAGCAATACGGCGGCCTTGAGACAGCGATCCACTGGGCGTATAAGGTTATGTCGGCTGTCACGTGTTCCAAGACCTGACAGGGACGGTAAGCAATTCCGGTTCCGTCGGGGGCGGTGTTCCATTCGACGAAACAGTATCCGCAGCGCAGAGGAACGGCTGGGGAGAGGCGGATCGTCTGACCATCCGGTATCTGAACCGGAAGGGGGATACATTGGGCGGGAGCGCAGCTGGAATCATTGGGCTGGTAGGTCAGCTGGTGAGCGACGGGGGCCAGGGCCAGCCAGACCTGGGTCCGATCGTCGTTTAGACGGATCTCCCAGCCGTCGAAGCCAGTGACTGGTTTGCGAAAGGCGCCGGCATCCTGGGCGCGCAGCAGCGGATATCCGGCGGTGGCCTCCGCCACGACGATAGGAGACGCGGCAGGAGCGGGGGGGGGGGGGGGGGGGGGGGCGGGGGGGGGCCCGCGGGGGGGGGGCGG
>Ga0192243_10117_pt1 | contig 31587 bp, 34 predicted proteins | sample Koala_Koa27_K3_FD_131233 | JGI IMG/M metagenome (GOLD analysis project Ga0192243, IMG submission 131233) | Enriched cells from koala feces incubated with labeled cellulose particles, San Francisco Zoo, California, United States - Koala_Koa2-7_K3 ... | reverse complement strand
GCCGGATAAGCGACGTATAGGGAATATACGCTTCATAATCCTGCGTCGTCAAAGAATCACTGTCATCCGCTTCCAGTACCCCAATGATCAGGTAACTGACGTTGTTGATGGTGATATTCTCCCCCACCACATCCATCCGGCCCATGACATCAATGGCAATGCCCGCATTGATCACGACTACGTTGCTGTGATTTTCCACATCCACGTTTTTAAGGAATCGTCCCTGATACAGCTTCAGGCCCTGGATTTCGGCATAGTCACCGGTCGTTCCATAGACGGTAGCCGTCTCCTCGGAATATGTGCTTCTGACCGTCAGATTGCTGGACGCGGACGGTGCCGCCGATGTGAAATCCGCCTCCTCGCTCAGGCTTTGTACATCCTCCAGTTTTAACGGTTTCCCTTTATCATCCAACACCATCACATTCAGATAGTTGGTCCCCATATCACTGATCTCGCTGGTCACCGACTCGGTAGCTCCGTTGACCAGGGAGACCAGGACGACCAGAGCCACGACTCCGATGATGATCCCAAGCATGGTCAGAAAAGAACGCATTTTATTGGCCGTAATTGATTTCCACGCCATTTTGATCGACTGCGAAATCATGCCTCCGCCTCCTCTACTCTCCCATCCAGGATGTGAATTCTTCTCTGTGCCTGCCGGGCAATCGACGGGTCATGCGTGATCAGAACGATGGTATGGCCCTGCGCGTTGAGATCTTGAAACAGTTCCATGATCTCCTGTCCGGTTTTGGAATCCAGGTTGCCGGTCGGCTCATCGGCCAGGAAAAGAGACGGCCGGGCTGCGATGGCCCGGGCAATGGCGACCCTCTGCTGCTGCCCGCCGGAGAGTTCTCCGGGTTTATGGGCTCCTCTTTTCGGCAGGCCGACCATTTCCAGCGCCTCCTCTACCCGTGCTCTTCGTTCATTCCTCGGCACGCCCTGATAGATCATCGGCAATTCTACATTCTCCTCTGCCGTCATGTTGCCGATCAGGTTAAAGCTCTGAAAGACAAATCCGATCTTGCGGCTTCGAATCGCCGCCAGCTCGGATTCTGATAATCTGGAGATTTCCCTTCCGTCCAGGATATACCGTCCCTCATCCGCCATATCCAGACAGCCGATGATGTTCATCATGGTCGTTTTCCCGCTCCCGGAAGGGCCGATGATGCCGACGAATTCCCCGTCCATAATCTGTACATTGACGTGGTCCAACGCCCGCACCTCGTTCTCCCCGATATGATAAATTTTTGAAACGTCCTCCAATACGATCATTCCGGCACCTCCGTCACAGGTTGCCGCCAGGGCGCTCACCGCCCCGGTCTCCCCGTTCTCCCGGATTGCCGTCTCCCTCCGGCTGGGCACCGCCGCCCATCATGCCGCCGCCCATCATGCCAAAGCCAAAGCCGGTCGTATCTGTAGATTCGGACTTCAGATAGTAAACCGTTTCTCCTTCCACCAGACCGGAGGTGATCTGCACCAGGCTGCCGTCCGAATAACCGGTGGTGACTTCCACTTCTCCGGACATGTTGCCCTTCCGATCCAGTTCTGTATATACAAAGGTGGTATCCCCGCTCTCCTGCAGGGCACTCACCGGAATCACGATCGTATCTCTTGCCTCCTGCACATAGATGGTCGCAGAAGCACTCATGCCCAGCATCATGTTGCTCATCCGCTCCAGAGAGATCTCGACCGCGTATTTCACGCTGCCGCCATTGGAAGCAGACGCGGAGGCCGATACTTTACTGATCTCTCCCTCAAACTCCTCCCCTTCCAGGGCATCTAAGGTGATCACTGCCGTCTGGCCTTCCTCCACCGAGAGGATATCTAACTCATCCACGCTGATGTTGACTACCACACTGCTGCCGGAAGAGATGGAGCAGACCGAGGTCTCGGCAAGGCCATACTGGGTCAGGTCAACCGTCGCTTCCTCTTCATTACTTAAATTATCAGAATTACCTTCAACTTGACCGCTCGATAATCCATCCCCTTCTTCATAATAAACTAATTCACCATCTTCATTATAATAAACTAATTCGCCGTCTTCGTCATAAAAAACCCAATGACCTTCATCGTCATAAAAGCCATCACTGCCATCTCCACCATCACTGCCCTCGCGTCCGGCCATGCCGCCGGTATCCCCGTCCTGCGTCCCGCCATTGGAACTGCTGGAGGAGCTTCCTCCGTCAAATCTGGCTTTCACGTACAGGATCTTTCCGTCGCTCATGACCTTGTATGTGGTCACCGTAGCCCCATTTACGATGGGCACCACGCTGCTGTCAAACATGTAATTGTCTGCCGCCTGCAGGGTGATCGTAGCGGTATAGGTTGTCCCGGATTTAAAGGTACTGGCGGAAGGACTCCAGGAGATGGAGCCTCGCTTAATCTGTTTCCCATTATTATAGGAAGCGAACGTATCCTTGCTGATCGAGGTCTGGGGCTTGGCTCCGGCCGACGGTGCCGTCACCGGGATGTAGCACTTGCTGGTAAAGATATAGGAATCCTCATCGGACATCAGACTTAAGTCTGCACCCGCCCCTTCCGACGGCCAAATAAGATCGGCCGTATACGGCAGGGTTTTCTCCACCGTCAGGAAGGTGAGCCCGCTTTCCTGATCCTTTTCACTGGCAGAAATGCCCTCCGATGTACCGTTTTCAAGAGCCTCTGCCTCACTGCTCGATGAACTTCCCCCTACTTCCGTGCCGTCGGATACATCCATGCTGCTGATGGTGCCGCTGACGGTCGCCCGGATCTGCGGCTCTTCGTCCTCCAGCATCTCTTCCAGCGCTTCCTCCGCATCCAATAATTCGTCCAGCTGGGCATCCATGACCAGCGCCTGCAGATACTCATCACTGTCCTCGTCATCCAGCGCATCTTCATCGAGATCGGCATACAGATCGTCTAAAGCATCCATTTTTTCACGCACTTCCAGCAGGGCCGTCGCTACGGAAGACTCCGTCACGGTGGCAATGGTCTCTCCCTTATAAACTTTTTCGCCTGTGGATACTTTTACTTCGTCTATCTTGACGCCATCCGGCACCTTGACATGCGTAGATTTCGCACTCTCCAGATTGCCGGTCCCCTGGATGGTCGTACTGACATCTCCGATGGTTGCCTGGGCAGACGTAACTTCACTATCTATTCTTGATCCTCTGGATTTTACAGCGATTACAACTGCAAGAATGATTAAAGCGACCACAAGTACCGCCGCCAGAATGGCGATGGTCCGGTTGCGCTTGTTGCTGAGAAATTTCTTGATTGACTCCATAGTATCCTCCTGCCGATGACATAGGATACTCCCCACATTTACCCTTACTTATTCTAGCATAAAAATCGATTTTTTTGTGTGATTAAAACGTGAAAATTTTATGAATCCAAGAACCGACAGGACATCAATCCTGTCGGCTCAGATTCGCAAATTTCGTATATTCGGCCAGCCATGCGAGGTTCACAGTCCCCACCGGGCCGTTCCGCTGTTTCGCAATGATAATTTCTGCCTGATTTTTATATTCGGTATCTTTGTTATAATATTCATCCCGATAGATGAACATGACCACGTCTGCATCCTGTTCGATCGCGCCGGACTCTCGAAGGTCTGAGAGCATCGGCCGCTTATCCGGTCTGGATTCCGGCGCCCGGCTTAGCTGGGAAAGTGCAATGATCGGCACGTCCAGTTCCCTGGCCAGCGCTTTTAAGGAACGGGAAATCTCGGAAATCTCCTGCTGCCGGTTTTCCGACCGGCTCCCCGCGTTGGCAGACATCAGCTGCAGGTAGTCTACGATGATCAGCTGTACGTCGTGTTCCAGTTTATATTTTCTCGCTTTCGAGCGAAGTTCCGATACGGTAATCCCGGGGCTGTCATCTATGATCAGATTCGAATTGCCGATCACCCCGGCTCCTTCGATCAGTTTATCCCAGTCATCGTCTTTTAACGTGCCGGTCCGAATGGACTGGGCATCCACCTGGGATTCCAGTGCAAACAGACGGTTCACCAACTGCTCTTTGGACATTTCCAGACTGAAGATCGCCACTCCGATCTCTTTCTTAAAAGCCACATACTGGGCAATATTTAAGGCCAGCGCGGTCTTTCCCATGGACGGTCTGGCCGCGATCAGAATCAGATCCGAAGGCTGTAAGCCCGATAATTTATAATCCAGGTCGATGAATCCGGTGGGGATCCCGGTCACAGACCCCTTCGTCTTGGACACCTGCTCCACCCGGTTCAGTGCATCTAAAACAATCTGCCGGATGGGGGTAAACTCAGTACCGGTCCGCCGCTGCAGCAGATCGAAGGCCCCTTTCTCCGTCTCCTCCAGAATCTCCGGCAGAGGTTCCTTCCCCGCGTAACAGGCATTGGAGATCTCATCCGTCCACTTGATCAGCCGGCGCATCATCGACTGGTCGGCTACGATCTGGGCATAATATTTGACATTGGCTGAAGTGGGCACTGCCATCATCAGATCCTTCACGAACTCCATGTCCGAAATCTCCGGCGGTACATCCTTCTCTTTTAACCGGGCCTGCAGGGTCACGGTATCCACCGGCTTGCCTTCGTTAAAGAGTTCCACGATGGTATCAAAAATGACGCCGTAGGCGCTCTGGTAGAAATCCTGCCCGCTGATGATCTCGGCGGCTTCCAGGATGGCATCCTTATCCATGAGCATAGCGCCTACCACGGACTGTTCCGCTTCTATATTATGAGGCATGATTCGTTTGATGAGAGCCTCTTCCGCCATCTGCGTCCCTCCTAAAAACTTTTAAGTCTACTGCTCCTGTGTTACCTCCAAGGTCAGCGTTGCCGTCACCTTCGGGTGCAGCCGTATGGAAACTTCTCTTGTCCCCAGCTCCTTGATCGGCTCTTGGAGCTGAATCTTCTTCTTGTCCACCGTCAGATGCAGCTGATCTTCTACCGCGGAAGCAATCTCTTTGGAAGAGACGGAGCCGAAGGCACGGCCGCCCTCTCCGGTCTTGATGGGAATGACGATTTTTTCATTCTCCAGCTTTTTCGCCAGTTCCTGGGCCGCTTCATAATTTTCCTGGGCATCCTTCTCTTCCTTCGCCTTTTTCAGCTTCAGGTCATTTAATGTACGGGCGTTCGCCTCCACGCCCTTCTTCTTTTTCAGCAGGTAATTCCGGGCATACCCGTCGCTGACTTCGACGATGTCCCCTTTTTTGCCAAGGGATCTTATATCTTCATTTAAAATGACTTTCATCTATATGTCTCCTTCCTCGATCATCTGGTCAATGACCTTCTTCACTTCCTCTACGGCTCCATCCATGTCTGTATTGTTGAACTGGGCTCCCGCCGCATTCATATGTCCGCCGCCGCCCAATTTCTCCATGATGACCTGCACATTGATCTCATCAATGGAACGGGCTGAGACATAAATCCGCCCGTTATATTCCGTAAATACAAAGGACGCTTTGACACTGTCGATATCCAGCAGTTCGTTGGCCGCCTGGGCACCGACGATGGTGGGGCTTTCCACCGTAAGGTTTTTCGCTTCCGCCAGCGCAAACCTCTCCCGGTATACTTCCGCATTGCTGATGATGGCGGCTTTCGCCCGATAGGAATCCATATCATCCCGCAGCATCTTGCGCACTTCCGTGATGTCTGCCCCGTTCTCTCTGAGGAACGCGGCCGCCTCAAAGGTCCTCACTCCGGTCCGGTTGGTGAAGTTATTGGTATCGATCACGATCCCTGCATAGAGCGCGCTGGCTTCCACGGACGGGAGCTCAATGTCCTCCACAATATACTGCAGGATCTCTGAGACCATCTCACAGGCGGAAGACGCCTGGGACTCCACATAGGAGAGGAGGGCATTGCTGATATTATCGCTGCTCTGCCTGTGATGGTCCAGCACGATGATCGTCCGGGTCGTATTTAATAACTCCGGACATTCTGTCATCTGCGGACGGTTCGTATCTACCACGATCACCATACTGTCCTCATCCGCCAGGTCCAGTGCCTGTCTGGAATTTAAGAACAGGTCGTCCGGATAATCATCATTATGCAGGAAAACATCATATAACGGCCGAAGCGACGTCGACGCTTCGTTGATCACAATATAGATCCGCTTCCCCAGCGCTCTGGCCGCCCGGTACAATCCGATCGCCGCGCCGAAGGAATCTACGTCCGTCAGTTCATGACCCATGACAAAGATCTTATCCTTCACGGTAATGAACTCTTTTAACGCCTCTGCTTCCACTCTGGCTTTTACCTGCGTGTTCTTGGCCGTCCGCTCCCGCTTGCCGCCATAGTAGGTAATGCCGTTGCAGTCTTTGATGACCACCTGGTCTCCGCCTCTGGCCAGCGCCAGATCGATGGCGGAACGGGCATAGGTATAACTCTGGGCATAGGAGTCCGAGCTTAAGCCCAGGCCTATACTCAGCGTCGCCGGAATCCCGTTGCCGATGTTGATGGATTTCACATCCGTCAGCAGGGAAAATTTATCGTCCTCCAGTTCCTTGAAATGCTGTTTCTGAATGACGATGAAATATTTATCGTTATCCACCCGCCGGACGATTCCGTTGACTTTGGCAATGTACTGGTTGATCCTCCGGTCGACTAACGCCATCAGAAGGGACTGCCGCACATCCTCGACACTTTGCATGACTTCATCATAATTATCAATGTAGATCAACCCGGCAACCAGCCGCTGCGCTTCGTTGATCTTGATCTCTTCATTTAATTCCGTCACGTCTAAGAGGGATACTGCCACAAAATATTCCTGCTGGGCGGGCATCTCCACCAGATTCTCCGTCTGGGTGAATCCCGAAGCGGGTACCTGTTTAAGCTCGGCCTTGTATTCCTTATCTTCGTAATATACATCAATATGCGTAACTTCATTTTCTCCCCGGGGGAAGATATTCTTATTGAGCTCCGGAATATACTGGCTGATCACCGCGTCTTTACTGGCATATTCTCCCAAAAGATCCCGGAACTGATCGTTCATCCAGGCCGCTTTCCCATCCGGCAGAAGGATCGCATACGGAATGCCCAGTTCTTTCAGAAGCGTATTCTGCACTACGCCATACTGCGCGGCAAATTCGATCAGATCCCGCATGACCCGGCTCCGTCCGTACACGTACATGACGATGGCGACGATCAGATAAATGACCACGAAAACAGCCAGAATCAGCCCAACCCTCTGGTTGAGCACAAAGCATACGATATTGGCCACAATCAGGAGAATGGCAAGGATGATCGGCCATTGCATATAATATCTCAGGCTGCCCTTTAAGTGCACCTGCCCATGCTCTTCATTCTCTCTCATATATTTAAATCCTCTGCTTTTTCTTAAAAAAACCGATAGATGCTAAATTATTATAGCACCTTTCTTTTAAAAATAAAAGATGGTTTTATCCTTCCGTCTGCGCCCACAAATGCTGTGGATAACGCCCTTCTTCCTTCATCCTTTTCACCGCTTCTTCCACCACCGGTTTGTCCGCGGCATAGGTGACTCCGTACCACGTATCGGGGGTATGAAGGACGGCGGCGCTGGCTTTGTCTTCTTTTAACAGCTGATCCACGACAGCCGGCAGAAAATATTCACATTTCAGAGGATTTTCCTGTAGGCCTCTTTCAAGGAACGCGGGAAAGCGGGCTTTAAGCTCTTTTAAAATGCTCTTCGTAAAGCCCCACAGATTCATGGAGACGATGCTGTCTTCCGGCACATACGTCCAGGTCTTCCCCTCATCCTCTGTGTAGGCAATCCCGTCTTCCTTTTTCTCGATCTTGGTATGTTCTTTAATATCCACCAGCGCTCCCCGGTCATTGATCTGACAGATGCCCCGGGCCACCACTCCGTGCTCGGTCACGGTCTTGCCCAGCTCATATCCCACCATGGCATATCGATACCGGGTATCGTCCGGATGCGTGCACAGGTAATCATAAATGAGTGCAAAGGCTTTTGGCCCATAGTAATCATCGGCGTTGATCACCGCAAAAGGCCCATGGATCTTTTGCGCGCAGCACAGGATCGCATGCCCTGTCCCCCAGGGTTTCTCTCTGCCTTCCGGGACCGCATACCCTTCCGGGAGGTCCTCCAGCTCCTGATATACATAATCCACGTCCATGATGCCTTCCATCCGGCGGCCGACGGCCTCTTTAAATGCCTGCTCGTTCTCCCGCTTGATGATAAAAATGACTTTCTTAAAGCCTGCGCGCTTTGCATCATAGATGGAAAAGTCCATGATGATGTCTCCGTCCTCGTCCACCGGATCGATCTGTTTTAATCCGCCATACCGGCTTCCCATGCCTGCTGCCATGATGACTAAGACCGGTTTCTCCATGATTCCATCCTCCTTATTCTCCATCCGTTTTTCTATAGTTATCTTAACATATAGGCAATGAATCGCCTATAGTTTATAGAATGTTGTTTTTATTTTATATTATCGGGTATTTGCTTTCAATTCGGTCAAAAAGCAAATATAATTGTGATAACATTAACAATCCTGTTTCTACAAAGGAGGTTACTATGGGTTACCAAGGCGTCGAATTGAAAAAATCCATCAATATCGACAAAATTTACAGCATTCAGTATTTTGAGTACATGCGTGATTTCGCCTTTCGGGGGGAATCCCATGATTTCTGGGAACTGATTTGTGTGGACCGGGGGGAGGTGGGCATTGCCAATGAATCGACTTTTACCGTGTTAAATAAAGGCGAGCTGGCATTTCACGAGCCTCATGAGTACCACAACATCACCGCGGTCGGGGAAACGCCGCCGAATCTGGTCGTGATTGCTTTTCAGTGCCAGGATAAGGCCATGAAATTTTTTAAACAGCGAATCTTTCGGATCGATGAATTCGAACGGAGTCTTCTGGCCGACCTCATCATCGAAGCCCGGGAGTCTCTGGGCGGCTGTCTGGAGAATCCGGCGCACCTTTCCAACCCGCAGACTGCGTCGGAATCGTTCGCGCCTTTACAGATGATCCAGGTCTCCCTGGAATATTTTCTGATTCATTTACGCCGACGGTATTCCAAACCGATCCTGGTCGCCAAGGAGCTGTCCAAAGGCCCCATGAAACCGACCCGGAGCAAAGGAGATGCCGAGATCTTCCAGCGCGTGGCCAACTACCTGGCCGAGAACCTGGAGCGGCATCTGTCGATCGATACCATCTGCCTGGATAATCTGGTGGGCCGCACCCAGCTCCAGAAGATTTTTAAAGAACAGTGCGGGCAGGGGATTATTGATTATTTCTCTCATATGAAAATCAACGCAGCCAAAGAATTGATCCGTTCGGACAGTCTGAATTTTACTCAAATCGCTTCGCAGTTAGGTTACTCTTCCATCCATTATTTTTCCCGTCAATTTAAAAAGATCGCCGGCATGACCCCGACGGAGTATGCTTCCTCCATCAAGGCGATGACGGACGCCAAATAAAGGGGGTGGGATGGGCTTTTTTTACGCCTGACAGATGATCGAGGTGATCAGCCGTTTAAAATCTTCCGCCGCCCGGTCGGCCGTCTCCTGTACCTCTCTGTGATCCAGCTTCTGATCGGTCACGCCGGCAGCCGGGTTCGTGATGCAGGAAATCCCGCACACTTCCAGGCCCATATGCCGGGCGGCCACTGCCTCACAGGCGGTACTCATACCTACGGCGTCTCCACCTAGCGTTCTGCACATACGTACCTCTGCCGGAGTCTCATAATTGGGCCCGGAAAACTGGGCGTAGACGCCTTCTTCAAGCGGGATTCCCAGTTCTTTTGCCGCTTTTTTCGCAATCGAACGCATCCGCGCGCTGTATACCTCGCTCATATCCGGGAACCGGGGCCCCAGCTCTTCTAAGTTCGGTCCGATTAAAGGACTGGGCACACCCAGCATGAAGTGATCTTTGATCAGCATGAAGCTGCCTGCTTTATATGTCTCATTTACCCCGCCGGCGGCGTTGGTCAAGATCAGTGTTTTGGCCCCCAGCAGGCCCATCAGCCGCACGGGCAGTACCACATCCGAGATGGCATATCCTTCGTAATAATGCACCCGTCCCTGCATGATGACCACCGGCACATCTTCTACATATCCGAAGACAAAGCGCCCTTTGTGTCCGCTCACCGTCGAGACCGGAAACCCTTCCATCTCCTTATAATCCACGGTCGCTTCTATCCTGATCCCATCCGCATAGTCTCCCAGCCCGGAACCCAGCACCAGGGCCAGGCGGGGGGCAAAGTCTGTCTTCCTGCGGACACTTTCTTCGCATTTTTTCAACTTCTCATACACCACATCCATTGTATTCTCCTCCTCTTATATGCACCTCTTATATCAACTGATCCAGAAGCGACGTCCCGATCGTCCCTTCCGGCATGGGCACCTCAAAGTTATCTGCCAGAGTGGCCCCGATCACGGCAAAGGTATCCGCGTCTTTTAACGCGCCCCCACCGGCCATCTGCTTCGAGTAAGCCAGAAACGGCGCATACTCCCGGGTGTGGTCCGTACCGCTGTAGGTGGGATCGTTCCCATGATCAGCCGTGAGAATGACCAGGTCATCCGGCCGCATCTGCTCCAAAAGCACACCCAGGTTCTCATCGAATTTCTCAATCTCTTTCGCGTAGCCGCTGACATCCCGGCGGTGTCCCCACAGGGCATCAAAGTCCACCAGATTGGTAAAGCAAAGGCCCTTAAAATCCTCCTGTGCAAATGCGATGGTCTGCTCCATGCCGTTGACGGAACTCTCAGAGTGAACCCACTTCGTCAGGCCCTCTCCGCTGAAGATATCGTGGATCTTCCCGACCCCGATGACGTCATATCCTCCGTCTTTTAATGCATCTAATACCGTGGGCCCGGTGGGCTTTAAGCTGTAATCCCTCCGGTTGGCCGTACGCCTGAATTCTCCTTTTTTCTTCCCTACATACGGGCGGGCAATGACCCGGCCGACCCGCCATTCCTCTTTCATCGTGATCTCTCTGGCGATCTCACAGCAGCGGTAAAGATTGGCCAGGTCGAAAGTCTCTTCATTGCCGCAGATCTGCATCACAGAATCTGCGGACGTGTAGACGATCATGGCCCCTGTATTGATCTCTTCCTCCCCCAGTTCCTCGATGATCTTGGTGCCGCTCTCCGCGCGGTTGCCGATGACCCTTTTCCCGCAGCGTTTCTCCAGCTCCCGGATGAGATCCTCCGGAAACCCGGTCTCGGTGAACGTCTTAAACGGAGCCGTGGTTAAAAGGCCCATGATCTCCCAGTGGCCGGTCATGGTATCTTTGCCGTTGCTGGCTTCCTTCATGCGCATATACCGGCCCAGCGGATGGTCTACGCCTCTCATCTCGCCGGCCGGATGAAGATTGGTCAAGCCGAGTTTTTCCAGGTTCGGGATCGCAATCGATCCCATCCGCTCCAAAATATGTCCAAAGGTGTCCGCCCCCGCATCCCCGAACTTATCGGCGTCCGGCAAGGCCCCGACGCCCAGGGAATCCAGGACGATCACAAACACACGCTGATATGCTTTCATTCTTACGCCTCCAGTTCTTTTAAAAGTGCCTTTTTTGTCTCCTCATTCGCGAAAGAAGTCTGAACCGCATTCCGCGTCAGAAGCCGGATCTCTTCATCCGTGACATTGCACGCTTCCTGCATCAGCCTCAGTTCCTTCGTAAGGGACGTATCGCTGACGGTCCGGTTGTCCGTATTGATGGAAACCAACAGTCCTTCGCGAAGGAATTCCCGCAGCGGATACTGCGCCAGATCCGTCACGGCTTTCGTCTGCAGATTGCTGGATGGACACATTTCCACGCCGGCTTTCAGCACCCTGGTCATCCGTTTGATCTCGGTATGGCCGGCCATGGCGATGCCGTGGCCGATACGTCTGGCCCCCGCATGCAGTGCTTCCATGATGTTATCGGCATTGCCGCATTCCCCGGCATGAATGGTAAACGGCATCCGAAGCTCGTATTTCACCCGGAAGAACAAATCCCGGTATTCCGTCATCGGATAGGACGCCTCCGCCCCGGCCAGATCCGCGCCGCATACACCTTTCCCGAGATACCTTCGGGCCGTCTTTAACATTTCATAATTCTCTTCCTTAGGATCCCCCCGCATGGTGCAGACAATCAACCCGCTTTTGATGCCATAAGCCTCCCCGCCTTTCTTTAAGCCGTCCAGGACGGCCTCGATCACCTGGGCGCAATCCAGTTCGTCCGTCACCGATTTTAGCGGCGCAAACCGGATTTCCGCGTAGCGGACATTTTCCTGGCTCATGGTATGAAGTACGTCTTCGGCGGCCCCGGATAAAGCTTCCTTCGTATGAAGGCAGCTGAGCGGCAGGTCAAATTTCTCCAGATACTCTTCCAGATTCCGGCAGTCTTCCGATACGCTGATCTCCGCTTTGCTGACCGGACGGCTCAGGCACTTCTCCAGATAAGACCGGCTTAAAGAGCCATCCAGATGACAATGCAGTTCCACTTTCGGGAACGCACGCAGTTCTTCTTCCTTCATCTTCTTCGCCTACCTTCTTTCTGTCCCGGTCTTTTTTTAGGAGAGTTCTTCCGGCCCGAATCCTTCCGGAAGCAGCTCTTTTAACGTATAAATCTTCACGTCCCCCGCCCCGTTTGTCAGGATGATCTGAAACTGTTCCGGATCCGTAAATTCCATCATGACCTGTCGGCAGACCCCGCAGGGTGGTGTAAAATCGCCTATGGTTCCGCCTTTCCTGCCGGCGATACAGATGGCTTTAAACTCACGCTCGCCTTCGCTTACCGCCTTAAAAAAGGCCGTCCGCTCCGCGCAGATGGTGGGGGTATAGGCCGCATTTTCAATATTGCAGCCGGTATAGATCTTTCCGTCCTCGGTAAGCAGCGCGGCGCCCACCTGAAAACCTGAATAGGGCGCATAGGCTTTTTCTACCTGGGCAAGCGCAGCTTCTTTAAGCTTACTTATCCATTCCTCTTCCATCAGGTCGCCTCTTTCTCCTGCACGAGCTTTACGATGCGGCTGCTTCCCAGCCGATCCGCTCCCAGCTCCAGGAATTTTTCTGCATCCGCAAGGGAGGAGATGCCGCCGGCCGCCTTGATCTTTACTTCCGGGCCAATGTGCTCGGAAAACAGCTTCACGTCATCAAACGTGGCCCCGCCGGTGGAAAAGCCTGTGGAGGTCTTGATATAATCCGCTCCGGATGAAGTCACGATCTCACACATTCTTATCTTCTCTTTTTCCGTCAGCAGACAGGCCTCGATAATGACTTTTAGGATGAGCCCCTCGGTGACCTTCCTCAGATCCCTGATCTCCCCGCCTACCCTGTCGTAGCGCCGGTCTTTCAGCCATCCGATGTTGATGACCATATCGATCTCTTTGGCGCCGTTCTTGATCGCGTCTTCCGTCTCAAATACCTTCGTCTGGGCGGTCGTGTTGCCATTGGGGAACCCCACTACCGTACAGATGGGGACTTTAGGCTCCCCCGTCTCCTGCGATCGTTGTTTCATATATTCGGCCGCCGGATGGACATAGCAGGGCGCTATGCAGACCGATGCCGTCCCATAGTGCATTGCCTCGTCGCAAACTTCTTTCATCTCATCTAATGTGGCTGTCTGGGCTAATAAAGTATGGTCCACATGCGCCAGAATTTCCTGATCTTCCATCGTCTCTTCCTCTTCCTTTTCTTTCCGTTACATGAGATCTAACTCTCTTTTCTCCTTCTGTCCGGGGGTATTCTTCTTCCTCGGCTTTTTCCCGTCCTCGTCTTCGATGAGATGATGGATGGCTTCCACGGCCACCTGCACCGCCATATCCGTATCGTGGACGACCGGATTGCTTAAGCCTTCTTTCTCCCGCTCCTGGTTGGCCATCACAAGGAAACAGGAACCGCACCGCACATGAAGATGGCTGGCCACCACGAACAGCGCCGCCGATTCCATCTCTGAAGCCAGACAGCCCAGCTTTAGCCATGCCTGCCATTTGTTCTCCAGCTCATAGCTGACGGGCATTTTCTCCGGCTCATGCTGCCCATAGAAGGCGTCCTTGCACTGAACGACGCCGGTATGATAGGGCACACGTACATCCTGCGCACCGGCGACCAGCGCATTGGTCACCGTCAGATCGGGCACCGCCGGAAATTCAATGGGTGCGTACTCTTTGCTGGTCCCTTCCATGCGGACCGCGCCCGTGGCGATCACGATATCTCCGCTTTTCACTTCTCTTTGCATGCCGCCGCAGGTCCCCACCCGGATGAACGTATCCGCTCCGCAGCGAACCAGCTCCTCCATGGCAATGGACGCAGAAGGTCCGCCGATCCCGGTGGACGTCACGCTGACCGTCTCTCCGTAAAGGCTCCCTGTGTAGGTGACAAATTCACGGCTGTCCGCTATCAGCTTCGGGTCATCAAAATATTCCGCTATCGACTCGCATCGTTTCGGATCCCCCGTCAGGATCACATACTGGCCCACCTCTCCGGGCGCCACCTGGATATGATACTGCCGGTTCGGATCTTCCGAATAATTGATCATAAGCCGTCCCTCCTTTTACAAAATATTATAACATGAGGCATAAAAAAGGGCAAAAAAACACCGCCGCGTTTTTCACGCGGCGGCAGGTGTAAACTTCTTTTATTAGTCCTGTACATAGGGCATCAGTGCCAGCTGACGGGCTCTCTTGATCGCGACGGTGAGAGCTCTCTGATGCTTTGCACAGTTCCCCGTGATTCTTCTGGGCAGGATCTTGCCTCTCTCGGAGATGTATTTCCTCAGCTTTGCAACATCCTTGTAATCGATCTCGTTGTTCTCTTTCCCACAGAATACACAGACTTTCTTCCTTCTGCGTCCGGTCGGCCTCCTCTTGTATCCGCCTTCCGAATGACTGTTTTTATTATCATATGGCATAATCTTATCCTCCTTAGTTAAATGGCAATTCTTCGTCGATTCCATCCGGGATATTCATGAACCCATCGCCCACATCCGCATCGGGTGCCGGACTCGGTTCGGAATCGCCTCCTCCATAACTGCCGCGATTGGCATCGCTGGTGGCCTTGCTCTCAGCAAATTCCTGCTCCTCGACGACCACTTCCGTCGTATAGACTTTCACGCCGTCCTTGTTCGTATAACTTCCGGTCTGGATACGGCCGCTGATGACAATCTTGATTCCCTGGTGGTAATACTTCTCCGCATGCTCCGCCTGGCGTCCGAAGGCAACACAGCTGATAAAATCAGCGGTGGGCTCTCCTTCCCGCTTGAACCTGCGGTCCACCGCCAGCGTGAATCTGGCGATCGCTAACGGGTTGTCCCCGCTCTGTGAATATCTGACTTCCGGATCTCTTGTTAATCGTCCCATTAAGACTACTTTATTCATATTAAAACCTCTTTTTCATCTATGCATCCTGTTTCACGCATAAATACCGAATGACATTATCCATGATGCGGATTCTCTCTTCGATCTGTCCCGGTGCATCCGGCTCAGCTTCGAAATGAACGAAGTAATAGTAGCCTTCATTCATTTTCTGAATCTCATAAGCCAGCTTCCGCTTGCCCCATTCATCGACATCCGAAATCTGACCGCCGAAACGCTCCACGAGAGCCTTGACCCGCTCCATGGTATCCGCTCGCTCTTCATCTTCGATATCTGCACTGACAACAACTGCTAATTCATACTTATTCATGTTGTCCACGCACCTCCTTTTGGTCCATTGGCTTTTGCCCGTCGCTGGCAAAAGCAAGGAATTTTTCCGGTCTTCCCGGCGAAAAACAATGTATCACAAGTAAGCATGATACCATACTCCGGAGGCACTTGCAAGTGGTTTTGAAATTTTCCGATCACTTTTTAAGGCTTTCTCAGCGCTTTCGTGTTCTTCTCCACCTGCTTTCTGGGAATCATGATCTGATGGCCGCAGCCCAGACACTTCAATCGGAAATCTGCGCCCACCCGGAGGATCTCCCACTCCTTCGAGCCGCAGGGATGCGGTTTCTTCAGCGTCACAATATCTCCCACTTCATATATATAAGCCATTTTCTACTCTCCCATCGACTTTTCCTGGATCAGGACGCCGCGCACGACAAACCGGTCTTCATTGCTGGCACTGGTACAGGTGGACAGGGTCACGATCTTGTCACTGGTGGTCACCTCCACCCCCGGTGTCATAAGCCGCCACGGATTTCGTATAATCTATAAAGGACTGGAACTCCGCGTCACTGGCAAATTCCGTCAGGTAAGTATCCGAAGTGTCCTTCACCACACCGGTGGAATAAATATGATACTTCAGTTCCCGGCCGTCCACCGTATAAATATAGAAGTAAGGATTGTCTTCCCAGAAAGATTCATCCTCATAATCCTCGAGATGCCGGAACATGGATCCGTCCCGCATCCGGTGTCCGTATATGATGGAATTGCGGTCGGAGAAGTCCGACTTATTCGTATAATTCAGGAAGATGGCCCCCAGCGTGTTCTCGTTAGCCGAAAACGTGTTGTGGAGATAGTAGTCGTTATCCGTCCCCTGAACGACGGGGTAGCTGATCTCCTTCGGCTCCGGGTAGAAACGGATCCAGCCGATGGTATCCGGATTGATCGCCAGAAGGGCGTCAAAATCCACGCTGAACTTATCCCCTTCATCGTTGGTGATGGCCAGATCCCGCACGTCATTGTACTCTCCTTCGCCGTCCAGATATCCCTTCACGATCCGGATCAGCTGTACGGCGGAAATAATAAACACGATAAGCGCAATGATCAGTATGATCGTAGATACAGAGATCCTTCTGGTCTTCGTCTTTACACCCCTTCTTCTTCTCCGGCGGGATCTTCTTCTGTCTGCCATAACTTCCTCCTTGCCTAAACGTTCTTCCTGTATGAATCTCTTCTATTCATAACAGTACCAGTATAACATAATATTTCACACCCGTCATTGCCGGATTGGTTTTTTTATGTGCCAAAAAAGGACGCCTCCCCAAAGGGAAGCGCCTTGAAGTACAAATCGTCGTGCATGTTCGTTCAACTTAAATATTTTGTCAAGGTTCATCGCTTATTTCCCTCTCTTTCACTACTTAAGAAAACAACTTTCTTCCTTTTGCATAACTGGCTGCCACGGCCCGGTTATCCCCCAGATAAATGAGCCGTTCCAGACGATCCCTCGTGGTCACTTCCATCGGGGAACGAATCCAGTCGTCTTTTAAGACCACCGCATCCATCTCATAACCGCTCTCAAAACTGCCAACTTTCCCGAAGATACTGCCGCCGCCCTTGGTCGCGATATAGAAAGCCTGCTCCAGCGTAATGGTGGCATCCTCATCTAACAGACGGGTCCGCATCTTGGATCCCTCAATGGCATATGCCATGGCCCGAAGCATAGACAGATTCGCGCCGCCGGCCATATCCGTTGCCAGCCCGACGCTCACCCCTTCCTCAAGGTAGCGCTTCACCGGGGCTACCCCGGAAGTCAGGTTGATGTTGGACTCCGGGCTATGAGCCAGAACAACTCCGCGTTTCGCCATCAGCGCACGCTCCTCTTTCGAACAATGCACCCCGTGTGCCATGACGGTGGTTCCGTACTGACCGAAGGTACCGAACCGATCGTAGGCATCCGCATAACTCGTGGACTCCGGCACCAGCTCCTTCACCCACTCACACTCCGAAATATTCTCGGACAGGTGGGATTGCAGCGGCATCCCCGTCTCCTTTTGAATCTGAGCGATGGCGCGCATCAGATCATCCGAACAGCTGGGAATAAACCGGGGCGTTAAGATCGGCTGTACCCGTTTATATCTGCCATCGCACGCATTTAGCCAATCCCGGATCGCACCAGCAGCGTCCTCTTCCTTCAGCTCATCACAGCAATTCCGGTTCATGCTGACTTTGCCGACATAGCCACAGATACCGGCTTCCTCCAGTTTATCCATCAGATAGAGTACCGACTCGGTGTGGACCGTCGCAAAGAGGCACACTCTTGTGGTCCCCACATGGACGAGATCGTCCACGAAGATGTCATAGGCCTCTTTGGCATAGCTCATATCTCCATATCTGGATTCCTCCGGGAACGTATACGTATCCAGCCAGTCTAACAGCTCCTTATCCATACCAAGCCCCCGGAATGCATACTGGGGCGCATGGGCATGAATATCAAAAAGCCCCGGAATAATCAGTGCGGTTCCATAATCAGAAACCTCCACTTCTTCATCCCGAGGCAGTTCTTTTGTGACACCCTGACAAAGGCCGTCTTCATCGTAGAGTACATAAGCGTTCTCATAAATGGCTAACTTATCCGGTGTCTCACTGTAGATGATATTCCCTTTTAAAGCCTGTTTCTTCATTTTTTCACCTCCTTCACACCCTTGTCAGGTTGAAGGGGGTGGTTAAAAACGATTTAAAAAGTAAAAAGGAAAATTAAAAAACCGTAGATAACCAACTACACCCTGAGGGTTATAGCTGACTATTTACGGTAGTCTGTAGAAACACTCAACCATATTATGAGCATATATAACTTTCAAACTGACTTAAAAATATTCTTGCATAATTATCTTACCATAGACCATCGGGATAATCCATTTTATTATCCCTCCTATTTTGCATATTTTTGTTAAAAAACGAAGGTATAATCTCTTATCCCTCTACTCCGCCTCCAGCGGGAGAAAGGAAAACGTGGTTACATCAAAAAGACCCATATCTGTCAACTTGATCTCAGGAATCACCGGCAGCGACATGAAACAGAGGGTCATCACCGGGTCGACCTCCCGATGAATGCCGAACTCCCGGTACGCCGTCTCATGGATGGCCGTCAGCCGTTCATCTACCCACTGTCCCGTCTGATCACTCATAAGCCCGGCAATCGGCATCGGCATACTTTCTAAAATCTGATGATTTTTTACCAATACGATCCCGCCTTCCTGCTCTTTTAAACAATGAACGGCGAACGCCATTTCTTCATTATCTGCACCAACGACGATCACATTGTGTGAATCATGGGCAATGGAAAGGGCAACGGCACCTTCTTTAATTCCATATCCCTCTAGAAAGCCGCAGGCAGCATTCCCGGTATAATTATGTCGTTCTATGACCGCAGCCTTTACAAGATCCACCTTCGGATCCCGCACAAAATCTCCCTCTTCATCCACCTGTACAATCGCAGTATCTTTTTTCGTCACAACGCCGCCCGGCTGAATTTCGATCACATTCACCTTGTTTGATTTCAGGTGCATTTTCAGCTTATCCACCGAAAAATCTTTCAGGTGAACACTGCCTTTCACTGTGGAAATGTCATAGTGCGTTACTTCGGGAAGATACTGCCCGTTTTCTGCAACCAGCTGACCCTGTATGAACACAGAACTCACATGAAAATCTTTCAGGTCATCCAGCAATACCACATCGGCCCGCCGACCGGGAGAAATGGCACCTCTGTCTTTCAGGCCATAACATTCCGATGCGTTCAGACTCGCCATACGGATGGCCGTTATTGGATCTATGCCTTCTTCTACGCAGATCCTTAAATGTCCATCCAGATGTCCTTCCTCGAAAATCGTCTTCGGCTGACGATCATCTGAGCAAAGCATACATCTTCGACTATTCTCAGGCGTAAGCCCTTTCAGCAAAACCCGAAGATCGTGACAGGCGGAGCCTTGCCGCAATTGAACATACATTCCCCTCTCAATTCGATCCTGCATTTCCTCCACCGTGGAACACTCATGATCAGCAATCATCCCGGCGGCGGCATATGCATTTAACTCTTTCCCGCTAATTCCTGGCACATGGCCGTCAATAAATTTGTCTGCCTCTTTTGCCACTTCAATTTTATCCAGCACATCATCGCGTCCGGCAATGACGCCCGAAAAATCCATAAATTCGCCCAATCCTGCAATCTCCGAACGAGTGATCGGCTCTTTCATTGCTTCTGCATCAATAACCGCACCAGCATGCTCAAACGGCGTTGCGGGAACACAGGAGGGAAGCTCGTACTTAATATCCAGCGCAGTGTGTCTGGCTGCTTTCCTCATATACTCCAGGCCTTTCATTCCGCAGACATTCACAATTTCATGGGGATCGGCCATAATGGTGGTCGCCCCGTGCGGAACCAGAAGCCGGCCTATCTCTTCCGGTGAAACATAGGAGGATTCAATATGGATATGACCATCAATAAAGCCGGGGGCCGCATAGCGCCCTTCCCCGTCCATTTCCTCTTTTCCTTCATAGTCTCCGATCCCCGCGATCTGATCTCCGCAAAAAGCCAAATCTCCTTCCCTTATCGTCCCGGAAAAAACATCCACGATCCGGCAGTTTCGAAGGACGAAATCGGCCGGAACGCGGCCGGCGGCTACATCAATCAGCTTTTTTAACTTTTCATGTTCTTGATTCATCCGTCTACCCCTCTCTTTAAAAACAATCCCTTTTGTGAAAAACCGGCAGCCAAAGGAGATTCGCCCCTTTACTGCCGGGTAAAACAGCTCTTATGTACAGATCTAGCCTAACGGAATAAAGAACTTAATCAGGAAAATCACCGAAATCACATAGGTCAAAACGGATACTTCTTTTGCCTTTCCGGTAAAGATCTTGATCACGGCATATGTGATAAGGCCGATGCCGATGGCATTTCCGATGGAGCTGGAAATCGGCATCGCGATCATCATAAGTGCGACCGGAATAAACTGATCGGGTTCATTGAAGTTTACCTTCGTCAGTCCACTGATCATCAGAATCCCGACATAGATCAGTGCGGCAGAGGTCGCCGCCGCAGGAATCAGACCTGCGATCGGAGAAATAAACATACAGGCCAGGAACATAATTCCCGTCGTAAGCGCGGTCAGTCCGGTACGTCCGCCGGCCTCCACGCCGGAGGCGGACTCCACAAATGTGGTGACGGTAGAAGTGCCGGTCATAGAACCAACGACCGTCCCGATTGCATCTGCGGTCAGCGCTTCTTTCATCTGGGGCATGTTGCCGTTCTCATCCAGCATATCCGCTTTGGATGCGGTACCGACCAGCGTGCCGATCGTATCGAACATATCCACGATACAGAACGAGATCACCAGCGTTATGAGAGTAAACCAGCCCATTTCCAGAAGCACCGAGAAATCGAATTTAAACAGCGTCGTCTCCACCATATCCGATACCGGCGGCACAAAGGAGGCCGTGGCTAAACCGGCAAACGGATTCTCTCCGAGAAAGATGGCATCGCCTGCCCAGTAGATCACGCAGGCAGCCAGCATGCCTAAGAGTACGGCCCCTTTGACGCCTCTGTGGTCCAGTATGATGATCACAAACAAGCCGATGAACATCGTTACCACAGAAAGCACCATCAACGCATAGCCGTCTTCCATCGTACTCTGGGCCGATCCCGCTGTCAGGGCTCCGAAAAAGTCCCGCATGACATAGAACGGACCGCCATTCTCTGAATAAACACCTGCGTTGGAACCCAGGCCGATGTTCATCAGCATCAGGCCGATGGCCGGCGCGATGCCGAGCCGGATCCCCAGCGGAATCGCCTCTACGATCTTCTCCCGTACATTCAGGACAGACAAGATCAGGAAAACAATACCTTCAATTAAAATAATCCCTAAAGCCGCCTGATAGCATTGCAGATACGAAAGTCCGGTAATGCCTACGATGCTGGCAACCACGACGGCAAAGTAGCTGTTCAGCCCCAGCCCCGGCGCCAGCGCGAACGGTTTGTTCGCCAGAAACGCCATCACAAACATGGCGATCGCCGAAGCGATACAGGTGGCCATAAACACACCATTCCAGAGTGCCTGACCGCCATCCGCGCCAAACCCGGTCAGCAGATTCGGGTTCAGGGCAAGAATGTAAGCCAGCGTCATAAAAGTGGTCAGGCCGGCCATGATTTCTGTCTGGACATTCGTGCCGTTCTCCTTTAACTTAAATATTTTTTCTAACATTTTCCTCCTCCTTTACAGGTTGCACATACTGTTCATAGCTTCCCCTTCCCTTTATATAACCTATCTTCGCGTACCGGTCATCCCCCCGGCAGCAAGTACTTCCCCGGAAATTGATTCCGGGTATCAAAAAGCCCCGGAAGAAGATCAGCGGTTTCTTCATTCGAAACCTCCGTCTTTATCTTCCGGGGCCGTACCTGCTTTGTCATTCCTCTCACCTCCTTTTGATTATGCCAGTCAAACGGGAGTGGTACTGAAGCGTAAAAAAGTACATTTAAAAACCGTAATAACAAACTACACCCTCGCGGGTTATAGTTGGCTATTTACGGCAGCCTGTAGAGACGCTCAACCATATTATGAGCATATATAACATCGTTTTGACTTTAAATTTTAAAGTATTATACCATGAATCTCCTTCATAATCAATAGAATTATCTTATTTTTGCGACTAAATTTTTATTTTGTCATACAAATTTTTGTCTGCTAATTCAATTTCGCTCTTATCTGACAAATTTTGTTTAGAAAAGGTTCCTTTATCTCTCCGGAGCAGGCGCTTCCCTCCGGGACTAATTTCATACATTTTTCATTTTTCTATTATTGACATTACCAGTCATTTTGGGCATGATAATAGGGGAAGGTGATTTTTTTGAGAGAAAGATTTAATCGGTTTATGCAAGGACGGTATGGAGCGGATAACCTGAACTGGTTCCTGCTGATCGTAGCGGTGATTTTGATGCTCCTGGCCTCTTTTATTACGAGCAATTTTATCGTAACCATTTTTACACTTGTGGCTTACGCCGCACTGATCTTTGCAATCTATCGGATTTTCTCCAAAAACCGCGCCAAGCGAGCCCAGGAAAATGCGGCCTACATGCAGCGGTACAACCAGGTGAAGGGCTGGTTCAAAGGACAACGGCGCATTGCGGACCAGAGGAAAGACTACCGTATTTATAACTGTCCCTCCTGCAATCAGAAGATCCGTGTCCCGAAGGGCAAGGGCAAAATCGAAATTCGATGCCCGAAATGCGGAACCACATTTGTCAAAAAGAGTTAGGTGGCGTAAAGATGGTCGGATATGTTATAATAAATAAAGCAGAGATGAAATTTAAAGACTATGATGTCTATCATGCCTTCTACTGCGGCCTCTGTCAGAGCCTGAAGGATCGTTACGGCAGGACCGGTCAGTTTACTTTGTCCTATGATATGACATTTTTGGTCATTCTTCTGTCGGGCCTCTATGAGCCGGAGACAACAACGGAGAAAGTAAACTGTGTCACCCATCCCTTTGAAAAACATCCGGCCAGTTCAAATATGTATACCGATTATGCGGCGGACATGAACATCCTTCTGTCCTACTACAAATGTCTCGACGACTGGAGAGACGAGGGCAAAAGGAGCAGTTATCTTGCCGCCAGAAGTCTGCATAAAGATGTCGTTCGTCTTCGGGAACAGTATCCGAAAAAATGCCGTTTCATATCCGGCCGCCTGAAAAAGCTGTCGCAGCTGGAGAAGGAGAACGAGCAGAACATCGACATGATGGCCGGTTTATTCGGGGATATCATGGCGGAGGTCTTTGCATGGAAAGAAGACTACTGGGCGTCGTCTCTGCGAAAGATCGGGTTTTTCCTTGGTAAGTTTGTCTACCTCATGGACGCTTACGAAGACATAGAAAAAGATATTAAAAATAACAATTATAATCCATTTATAGAAAGATATAATCAGATGGAGCCTGCGGTTTTCGCGGAAGGGGTGAAAAATATGCTGACCATGATGATGGCTGAATGTTCCCGCGAATTCGAAAAGCTCCCCGTCCTGCGCTATGCGGAAATTCTTCGCAACATTTTGTACTCCGGTGTCTGGTACCGCTACAACGATGTGACCCAGAAACGAAATCCGGATGAAGAGCAGAAAAACACAGATACAGAAATGACCGAACCATTCGATACAGATACAGGAGCTAGCAAACATGAATGATCCATACCAGGTTCTGGGTGTGTCCCGGAACGCTTCTGATGAGGAAATTAAGAAGGCTTATCGGCAGCTGAGCCGGAAGTACCATCCGGACGCCAACGTGAATAATCCGAATAAAGAAGAGGCAGAAGCGAAATTCAAAGACGTCCAGCAGGCTTACCAGCAGATTATGCATGAACGGGAATATGGCACTTCCGAACAGGGATCTACCAGTGGATATGGCGGCTATGGCGGTTATGGCCCGTTCCGCGGATTCGGCGGACAGTATCAGCAGCAGTCCAGCGAAAGCTCCGATAACGAAGAGGATATTCACCTGCGGGCTGCAGCCAACTACATCCAGAGCGGCCACTACCAGGAAGCATTAAACCTTTTAAATAATATCAACGATCACACCGCCAAATGGTACTACTACAGTGCCCAGGCCAATTCAGGCGTCGGCAACAACGTGGTTGCCCTGCAGCATGCCCGGAGGGCAGCTGAGATGGAGCCCGGCAATTACCAGTATCAACAGCTGGTCTCCCAGCTGGAACGGGGCGGAAGCTGGTATGAACAGCAGCAGCAGCCTTATGGCAGCAGCGGCGGGGCCGGAAACAACCGGTGTATGCGTCTGTGCATTGCCAACCTGATCTGTGACATTTGCTGCGGCGGCAGTGGACTGTGCTGTGGTATGCCCGGCGCCGGCTTCTATATTTAAGGGGGCTTTTCCATGTTAGATTACCTTGTCGTGTACGAGAGCGAATCTGGCAACACAAGAAAAATAGCGGCAACGATCTTCTCCCACCTGCCCGGGAATTCCAAAGATCTGATCGACATCACTGCCGGTAAGACGATCCCGGAGGCAGAAGTGTACTTTGTCGGATACTGTGTTCATCAAGGCTCCTGCAGTATGATCGTCAGTGATTTTCTGAACAGTTTAAGCGGCAAGCAGATTGCCTTATTTGCCACCTGCGGTACCGGAGAATCTCCGAACTACTATGAACAAGTCGAGCACAGTGCCAGCGCCTGGATCGAAAGTGACAACAAGTACCTGGGTGCGTTCATCTGCCGGGGCAGAATGCCGCAGTCTGTTCGGAAGAAAATCGAAGGCAAAAAGACCCCGGAAAATGCGGCTCAGGCGGATCGCCTTTTACAGGATTTTGACTCCGCCCTCTCCCATCCGGACTCTCTGGATGAAGAACATGCGAAAGTATTTGCAGATAAGATACTAAAAGATCTGCAGAAAGAAAATATATAAATTATGAGAAAGAAAGCAAGAGCATCCTCTGCGATGAGGCACAAAAGAAGACGGAGATCCCTGACCATTCTGGTGCTTGCCATCATCCTTATCGCGCTGCTGGTGGTCCTTGGCCTTGTGACCTTCCACCTGCTCCAGACGATCATCATCCTGACGGCGGAAGATACGACCATGGATGAAGGCGGCGAGCTCCCGGAAGTTTCAGTGAAGGTCGAGATCTCGGGCAATGCAGACCGTGACATTGATCTGACCTCCGGTTACAACGCCGGCGATCTGGCCTCTGAATTCGAAAGAGGCAAAGGATTTACGGTGGACTGCGACGGCGACACAGAGCTGGAAGGCGAATATCCGCTCACCGTATCCGTGGATGCATCCGTGGACCAAAAACTGAATAGCGGCATCGGCGGTATGTTAAAGCTGGTCAAGGTAGAAACGCAGGATGGCACGCTTACCGTGCGCAATCCGGTAGGCACCTGGGACGGAGACCATTTCCGGACCTGGGACGGCGATCTGGTCACCGATCAGCTGGTGACAACCAACAAAAAGACGTATTATTTCGATGACAAAGGCAACTGGATCACCGGGGTAAAAACCGTAGACGGCGATACCTATGATTTTGGTGACGACGGCGCGGCCAAAACGAATCTTTTCGAGGAACTTGAAGGCGCCACTTATTATTTCGGCGACAGAGGAAAGGCGCTCACCGGCTGGCAGGACATCGACGGCGATACTTATTACTTCTTAAACGATGGTTCCATGGTGACCGGGAACCGCTACGTGGAAACCTACCGCTGCGATTTCGGGGAGGACGGGAAACTGGTCTCTAAGGAAGAGAGCAACATCGATCCGGAGCAGCCTATGGTTGCGCTGACCTTCGATGACGGCCCCGGTCCCCGCACGATGGAACTGTTAAACGCACTGGAAGCGGCGGACGCCCGGGCAACTTTCTTCATGGTCGGTGAACGGGTCAGCGATTACAAAGAGACCATCAACAAGATGGCCGAGATTGGCTGCGAACTGGGAAATCACACCTATGATCATACCCAGCTCACCACACTGGACGCCGAGGGAATCAGCGAAGAAGTCGATTCCACCAGTGACCTCATCAAAGCCGTCACCGGCATGATGCCGACCCTGGTACGGCCCCGTATGGTTCCGTCAACGATACTGTGAAAGAGACCATCCACTTCCCGTTAATCATCTGGAACGTGGATACAGAAGACTGGAAAACCAGAAATGTACAGTCCAATATCTCGGCAGTGACGAGCACCTTAAGTGACGGCAATATCATTCTCATGCACGACATCTATGATGCGACGATTGATGCAGCCCTGGAACTGATCCCACAGCTGCAGGAAAGCGGATATCAGCTGGTTACGGTATCCGAACTGGCAGCTTATAAAGGCGTTGAGTTAGAGAACGGGGAGACGTATATGGATTTCAAAGAGTCCACGATCGAGAGTGAAACCGAGGAGAATAATTAGAGTAAAGAAAAAGAACGGGATAGAAGCCATCTTGCTTCTATCCCGTTTTTTCAGGCGCAGACCGGATTTGAACCGGTGAATCGAGGTGTTGCAGACCTTTGCCTTACCACTTGGCTACTGCGCCTCACTGTTGCCTAGTATAGCAAATCCACAAAACGAAGTCAACCTGTTTTCTTTCTAGAATTTGACTGCCAGGCTCATAATCGGATTATTGTTAAACAAAAACCGGGTGAACGCATTTCCCTGTATGCTCTCGTACAGCGATGATCCCCAGGAAGTCGCGAAAAAGATGGCCACGATCATAAACAGGAACCATATAATGATCAACGCGATGACCAGACCGATCCCGCCGCCGACGACCCGATTCACCGCTCCCAGCACCGGAAGTTCCGACACGAAATCCAGTGCAAAGACGATCGCTCTTAAGATAATGGTTATGATGAGGAACAAGCCCAGGAAAGACAGGATGCTTACGATGATTTTCGCCAGGAATGCGCCCACATAATCTGCGAAACTGCTGACCCCCAGCTGTGCATACGTCTCCCCGTTGTTATTTTTCGTCAGAAGATTCTTGAAGGCATTCGGTATATCTGCCGACTCAATAGCCTCATCCTGCAGATCCGAAGGCAGATCCAGCGTGGAATAATCTCCGTTCACTACGTCATCCACGGTAATGCCATAGGCCTTCAGATCTTCCTCTGTCACCCCGGATTCTTCCATCGCCTCCCGCACCTGTTCTTCGTTCAAGGCGCCTTCGCTCGCCTCCGTTTCCGCCGTTGCGGTATCGGATACGACACTCGTTACGACCCCGGAGACATAGGATTCAATGGTCTCATCAAGCGGCGTATACTGGATCACCGCATCGGCCACGATCGGCGTCAAAAAGACAGCCGCCAGCAACGTCACCAGCGTGGTCAAAAGAGAGACTGCGATCCGAACGGCGCCGCGATAGACGCCGAATAAGATGCAGATCAAAAATATTGCGATCACTACTATCAAAATCCAGTCCATGTTCTCTCCTTTGCGCTTTTATTTGACAAGCCGTACTCTCTCCATCCCGTTGGCATCAACCACAATGTACTGGTTAATGCCAAAGACCGGGAAAATCTCCAGAATATTGTTGTCCATCGCGCCTTCGAATTTCTGAATCCCGCTGCTCATAAAAATGCTGCAGCTGCGGCCGTCATACAGGATCACCTGATCCTCCGACAGCTTAACATTACTGTATTCTCCCGTAAAATCTTTGGACAGGGCTTCATCGCCTGAGCTGTTATACAGCCGCAGTTCGTAGCCCTCCCCTTCATTTTTCAGGATCAGTCCGATATATTTGTCACTGTGGAATACGCTTTTGACTTCTTTCTCAAGGTCGATCGATACCACTTCCTGCGGAACGTCCTCCCCTTTGAATATCGTCAGGCAGTTATCCCCTGCCGCGACAGAAACCGAATCGTTCAGGAAAAACGCGCTGGCCATGATCGATCCGTTGTATTCCCTGTAGGTAACCTGATGATCCGTCACCTCTTCGCCTGCTTCTCCGAAATTGTAGTAGGCAACTCTGGAGAGCATCTCCCCGTCCTGCACATACAGATAGGTCACTTCCATCACTTCGCCGTCCGAGGAAAGCGCGACATCTAACGGATATCCCATGCCGGAAGGCGATGTCTTATGTTCCACAAGAATGTTGCCGGCCGCGTCGTAACAGATGACCGTCGGGGTGCTCCCGTTTTTTAAAATCGCCCCTACGATGCCCTGCTCCGATACCGTCACCTTCTCAATGGGCATCGTGGTCTCGAACTCGCCTTTTAATCCGTCCTTGGTAAAGACCAGGATGCCGTTGCCGCCCTTATCCGCCATGACCGCCGATTTCTCTCCTACAACCAGCATCGGCGTCTTGATCTGGCAGGACTGGTTCCACTGCTCTTCGCCCCGCTGATTCAAAAAAGAGATTCCGTCGCTGCTGTATTTGAGCACGCCGTTCTGAAACTCCTGATACCGACTGTCTGCCGCACTGCTGATGGGATAAGTGTCCGACACCCGTCCCGTTGAATAGGTCTGTAAATTAATAAAGAGAAGGGCCGCGGCAACAACCACGACGACAATCACGACAGCCAAAACAATCCTGCGCCTGGTCTGCTTTCTTCTTTGCGCGATCTTCTCTTCCATGACGGCATCCGGATGATCTTCCTTATTCAGTTCCTCCATGATATCTTCAATGATCTGATCCGTTCCGTCGTCCTGGTCATCGACAACGTGTAGGTTCCTTCTCTGCCTGTCTGCCATGCCTGCCCCTCTTGTTCTTTATCTTACAGTTCCGTCCGCCCCTCCAGGGCGCGGAGAAGCGTCACCTCATCAATGTATTCCAGATCGCCGCCTACCGGAACACCACTCGCGATCCGGCTGACTTTGACCCCGGTCGGTTTGATCAGTTTGCTGATATACATTGCCGTCGTCTCCCCCTCCAGACTGGAGTTCGTGGCGATGATCACTTCTTTCACATTCCCGGACAGACGTTTGACCAACTCCTTCAGCCGGATATCCTCCGGGCCTACCCCCTGCATCGGGGAAATCGCTCCGTGCAGCACATGATAGACACCGTTGTATTTGCCCGTCTTCTCATATGCGGCAAGGTCCCTTGTATTCTCCACCACCATGATCGTCGAATGATCCCGTTCCGGATTGCTGCAGATCGGACAGATGTCCTGGTCGGTCAGCGTGCAGCATTCCCTGCAATACCGGACATTTTTGCGGGTATCCACGATCGTCTGCGCCAGGTGTTCCACTTCCTCCTCGGGCATGTGGATCAGATGGAACGCAAGCCGGGATGCCGACTTTTCGCCAATCCCCGGCAGACGGGATAATTCTTCGATTAGCGTACTTATCTGGTCGCTGTAATAATCCATTCTTTAAACCAATCTCCCTTACCGGTGGTTAGAACATGCCCGGCATGCCGCCGCCTTTTCCGCCCGTATATTTGGACATGACCTGTTCGGATTCCTCATCCACTTTGTCAAAGGCTTCATTAAGCGCTGCCACCAGCAGATCTTCCAGCATTTCCACATCTTCCGGGTCCACTACATCTTCATCCAGTTTGATGCTGACGACCTTCTTGGAACCGGTCACGGTAATCTCTACCGCTCCGCCCCCGGCTGTCGTAGAAAATTCTTTCTCCTCCAGCGCTTTGGTCTGCTCTTCCATCTGCTTCTGCATCTTCTGTGCCTGCTTCATCAGATTGTTCATATTCCCTGGCATTCCCATTCCGCCGCCGGAATGGCCGGCACCTCGTTTACTCATGGTTCTTTCCTCCTGTATATATTCGCGGAAGCATTCGGCTACTCCTCATCTTCCACTGTGATTTCCATATGAATTACGCTCTCCAGATCAATGAAACTGTCCTCAAACCTGGCTCCTTCCTCCAGGTGCCGGACATCGATCTCCACGTCTTTCCCGATCTTCTGACGGATCAGTTCCTTAAGCTCCGCCTTCCGGTCCGGTTCTGCTACCGCTGACGCGCTCAATGTATCCGGGAGCACGATCTGCAGATGATTCCCTTCTCCGGGCGAAAGCTTTGCCTGCTTCAGATAATTCCGAAGAATCGGAGAGGCCTCCCGGGTAATACTGCGGAAGTTCTCGGCAACCGCCTTCACATCCTCATTTAACGCCTTGGGAATCTGCGGCTGCGGTGCCTTCTCCTCCGGTTTTTCCGGCGCCTTCTCAGGGATGCTCCGTTCCTTTACTACCGGCCTCGCCTCGTCTTCCTCCAGCCGTGTCTCCACGGCCCGGATCCGATCCAGCAGTGCATCCTGCCCCGTCTCCATCGCCGGCCGCATGAGCCTTATCAGGGTCACTTCCAGGAGCACCCGCTTCTGGGTGGCCGTCCGAAGCGAAGAACAGAGATCTGAAAACGTCTGAATGTATCGAATCAGAGTCTCCTGTTCGATCATCCCTGCCTCTTCCTTTAACCGGTCCAGGTTCTCCTCAGACAGATCCAGGACATCCTGGGTCTGATCCGAAGACATCACCAGCAGGAGATTGCGCAGATACCAGGTAAAATCTTCACAGAGCTGAGACAGATCCCGCCCGTCATTTACCAGGTCTTCCACCATCTCCATGACGCCCGATACATCCAGGGCGATCAGCCCTTCAAAAAGCCGGCTGAACACTTCCGTATCGACCGCGCCAAGAATCTCGAGCACATGCTCATAGGTCAGCGGCTCTCCCATATAGAAAGACGCGCACTGATCCAGCAGACTTAACGCGTCCCGCATAGAACCGTCGGCCATCCGCGCAATGTAGCGGACCGCTTTCTCTTCCACATCCCATTGCTCGATCTGTATCAATTCCTGCAGACGCTCCACGATCGTCTCCACCGAAATCCGCTTAAAATCAAACCGCTGACAACGGCTTAAAATCGTCACAGGAATCTTATGAGCCTCCGTAGTTGCCAGAATGAAAATGACATACTCGGGAGGCTCTTCCAACGTTTTTAAAAGCGCATTAAAAGCGCCGATGGATAGCATGTGTACCTCATCAATAATGTACACCTTATACTTCCCCTGCGTCGGCCGGTATTGAACTTCTTCCCGTATCTGACGGATGTTGTCCACACCGTTGTTGGATGCTGCATCAATCTCGATCACATTCATCGATGTGCCGTCCGAAATGGCCCGGCACATCGCACATTCTCCACAGGGGCTGCCGTCCACCGGCCGCTCACAATTCACCGCTTTGGCAAAGATCTTCGCAACGGTAGTCTTCCCTGTCCCACGGGTTCCGCAGAACAGGTAAGCATGACCGATGCGATCGCCTATGATCTGATTTTTTAATGTCTTTACGATGGCATCCTGCCCCTTGACATCTGAAAATGTCTCCGGCCGGAACTTACGATACAATGCCATATAAGACATATCTTATTCATCTCCGAAGCAGATCCCGGAAAGCTCAGCTTCTTTGATAATACTGGAAGCGGGATCCACATATTTTAACTTGCCGGCCACTTCAGAAAGCGGTACACGGACAATCTCGCCATTCTGGAACGCCATCATGACACCGAAATTCCCATCCAGGATCGACTCGGATGCCGCTACGCCCAGGCGGGTAGACATGACACGATCATA
>Ga0192243_10116_pt1 | contig 31678 bp, 27 predicted proteins | sample Koala_Koa27_K3_FD_131233 | JGI IMG/M metagenome (GOLD analysis project Ga0192243, IMG submission 131233) | Enriched cells from koala feces incubated with labeled cellulose particles, San Francisco Zoo, California, United States - Koala_Koa2-7_K3 ... | reverse complement strand
CTTTATAAAAATCGGATAAATCAGAGACGACGGATCCATGCGCGTCTCTCTCACCATCTTCCGCAGGTTTTCTCCTCCGCGAAGTCTTCTCGGTCTGATTGTCAGATTCATAGGTATTTCTCTCTTTCTGTTTTCGTTGTACGGTAATTTCATCATGAATCACCCCTGTACATTCCCGGACTCCGCACGCACCAGACACTCGATCAGGCTGTCCTCATCAGCTCTCTCCGCTACATAAATCCGCATTCCAAGCGTCTCTGCTTCCCGCGCCGTCTGTCTTCCGATACAGATGGCCTTCACGCCGGAAAGAACATTCCGTACAGTCTCCGTATCCCTGAAAGCCTCCGCACAGTCATTCCCCGCGTGTGCGGAGACGGCATCCGCGCATCCCAGTGCGGATGCCAGTCCTCTGACGCAGGAAGCACTCGTGAAAATCACATAATCAATTCCGCCGTTTTCCAGTTCCGCGCGCACGGTTCCCGCCGTATCCGATTCAGCATACACAGTATCATAGACAGGGATGTCGTCCGCATTCATATGTGAGAGCGCATCCACCAGTTCACGATTTCCCGCCGACGCCCGCGGAATCAAAACGCGCTCGCCCGGATGGCCCGCTTCCGCGATTGCCTTTCCCAGATGTTCCCCGTCATAAATCTCCGGCATCACATCCGGATACATCCCGTACTTTTCCAGGGCTTTTCCGGTACCGTTTCCCATGACAGCGATCCGGATGCCGCCAAGCCGGCGCACATCCGTTCTCCGATCACGCAGTTCCTCAAAAAAAATCCGCACGCCGGCCGGGCTGGTAAATACAAGCCATTGATACTGTTCCAATCGGCGCAATGCTTCCCGCAACACAGTGTTATTTTCTCTTCGAACCGTACGGATCGCCGGCATCTCCCAGACCTCGGCGCCGAGATCGCGCAGCTTCTCCGCCGTGCCTCCGATCAGCTCCGGCGGCCGCGTCAAGAGCACCCGGACGCCGCCGAGCGGCAGCTTCTCATACCAGGAAAAACGTTCCGACAGCGCACAGACCTCTCCGACCGCCAGAACCGCCGGCGCCTTTGCACCCCGGCGGACGGCTTCCCGCGGAAGCGTACCCACCGAAGCAAGTATCCGTTCCTGCCGTGCCGTCGTACCCTGCATCAGCAGAGCCGCCGGCACATCCGGATCCATCCCCGCGTCCAGCAGACCGCGGCAGATTTCTCCCAACGCCGAAACGCCCATGAGAAAGAGAAGAGTTCCGCCTGCGCGTACCAAAGCCTCAAAATCAATATGACTGACAGATCCCTCCTGAAAATGTCCGGTAACGACATGAATCGAGGAACACAGGTCGCGGTGCGTCACGGGAATGCCCTGATAAGCGGGGACCGATAAGGCTGATGTAACACCCGGCACCACCTCAAACGGTATTCCGCGTTCCGCCAGCATCTCCAGTTCCTCTCCCCCGCGCCCGAACAGGAAGGGATCACCGCCTTTCAGACGAACTACACGTTTCCCGTCCAGCGCATAGTCAACCAGAAGCCGGTTGATCTGTTCCTGCGGCATCGCATGGTTCCCGGAGCGTTTTCCGACATAAACCCTGCCGGCATGATCCGGAATCATCGCCGTAATCCCAGGTCCCACCAATGCGTCATAAAGAACCACCTCAGCCTTTTGCAGCACCTGCCGTCCCCGCAGTGTAAGCAGACCGGGATCAGACGGTCCCGCGCCTACCAGCCAGACCTTTCCTGTTTTTCGATTTTCCTCATGTCGCATGTAAGATCCTCTTTTTTCTGTTATGAAAGTGTCGAGAACAGTGATAAGAACGCAGCAGTCATTTCCGTTTGGAATCCGCCAGAAAACGCTCCGCCATCTCCGTCCCCAGCTGCTCCGCCTCATCCGCATCTCCCGACAAAGTTCCCTCGTGCAGCCGGCCGGTATCATCCTGATATATGGCCCGCAATGTGATCTGACCGGCCTGTTCTCTGTCCGCACAGGCATAAGCCGCCGCCGGCATCGTACAGCCGCCGCCCAGTCTGCGCACAAACGCACGCTCCGCCAACGCGCACAGCCGGGAATCTCTATCCGTATATCCGTCTAAATATTCATAATTCTCATCTGCTCTTCCCTGCACGGCCAGAATCCCCTGTCCCGCCGCCGGGATCATCTCTTCCATGGAAAAATATCGGCTGATCCGTCCCTCCAGACAGAGTCTCTTCAACCCCGCCGCCGCCAGAATGGTTGCCCCATACCGGCCTTCATCCAGTCGGCGCAGGCGCGTCTGTACATTTCCTCGAATCGGTTCAAACTTCGCCTGCGGATACAGCCGCCGGAACTGAATCATCCTTCGCGCACTCGAACAGCCGACCGGCTTTGAAAAATCAATTTCTTCACAGCCATCCGGAAGTACAAGCACATCCCGCGGATCCTCCCTCACGGAAAATCCGATCAGCGGCAGCTTCTCCGGAAGCATCATGGGGACATCCTTCAGGCTGTGTACGGACAGATCTGTCCGCCCGTCTGCCAACGTCTGATCAAGTTCCTTCACAAACAGACCCTTTCCGCCGATCCGCTGCAGCGGCCGGTTCAGAATCTTATCCCCCGTTGTTGTCATCGGAAGAATACGAACGGTCAGATCCGGATGCGTTTCCTCAATATATGTTTTTACCATTCCCGTCTGAACCAGCGCCAGTGTACTGGCACGGCTCCCGATGATTAATTCACGCTTCATCATATCGTTTGAAACTCCTGACAACCATGCGCAACCACTCCGCACATAATACATAATGCAGAAATCCTTTGTCACCGATAAACCTTTTCTATCCCGGCCAGACACTCCCTGAATGTCTGCGGATCCAGTTCATCCCGCAGCCCGAAGAGAAGCCGGTTAGCCGCCCGCTGTGCGGCAGTCTCTATCTCGCTCTCCAGCTGCCGGCGTTCGGATTCTTCCAACGGCAGTCCGCGAATCTCACCGGAAAGCCGCGGGCACAGATTTCCCGCCATCTCCTGTTTTAAATCCTGAATCAGCGGAATCACATCCACGCAGCCATACCAGATAAAAAAATGTTCCATCTGTTCCGCGATAATTTCCTCCGCCTCCCGAATCGCCTGCAGCTGCGCTTCACTGTGTGCTTCCTTCCGGAAAGAATCCACATCAAACAATGTCACATCCGGCAGCAAACGAACCGCCGGATCAATATCCCTCGGCACCGCCAGATCAACCAGAACCACCGGTTTTCGCACCGCCCGCTCTACCAGATCAAGGGACAGGGTATAGTAAGGACTGGCTGTAGCGCTGACGACATAATCACACTGAGGAAAAATCTCCATCCGTCTGCCGTAATCAATCCGTCCGCAGTCAGCAGGGATATCCACAATGCCTCTTCTGTACTGGCGGACGGTCATCGTCACATCCGCCCCCTGCTCCCGCAAAAGAACGGCGGCCAGCTTCCCCATGGCTCCGTTTCCGATCACCAGGCATGTTTTCCCCGAAAAAGACATGCCGGCCCGGCTCAAATCCCTGATCATGACGTGTACGACAGATGAATCCGCAGAAGACAAAGCGACATCGGTCTTTATCTTTTTCCCGGCCGTGACTGCCTGACGGAAAAGAGTCTCCAGCACATGATCAGCCGCGTAATTTTTTCGTGAAAATGCCAGAGCGTCCCCCACCTGCGTCAGAATCTGGTCTTCACCCAGAATGCGGGAGCAGAGTCCCCCCGCCAGCCGGAACAGATGCAGCACCGCCTCCCGCTCTTTCCGAAATGTAAAATAGTCCCGATATCGTTCCGGCTCAACCCCGCAAAACCCGCACAGGATACCGTACAGATCTCCGCTCCGGTTCCCGGCGGTGCTGACCCACAATTCCATCCGGTTGCAGGTAGATAAAAGAACACAGCCTGCGATCCCCTGCATGCGCTTCATATATGTATATAACTCTTCCGTATTTTTCTTTGTAAAGGAAAAAATCATGCGGATATCAATATCCGCAGTATTGTGATCAATGCCGATCATCTCAATTCCCATAGGTTTCTTCCTCTTTCATCACTGGATAAAGATGCTTTTCGCCATACCGACCAGTCCGTTTCCCACCAGCGTCACGATCAGTCCGGATACAACGTTTCCGCAAAAAACGCTCAGCAGAATGCTCTTCGGCTTCAGATTAAATACGCCCGCAATGATCGCTCCCGTCCAGGTACCTGTTCCCGGAATCGGCACCGCCACATAAGTAAAAATAGCAAGCGGACCAAACCGCTGAAAACTGTCCTGATGCTTCGCGGTTATTTTCCCCATCCAACCGGTAAAATGCGGAAACAGATGTCTGCGTCTGCACGCCTCATAAAACCAGTGCGTAAAAAATGCCAGAAAACAGGCCACCAGACTGCTGCCGCAAAGAGCAGCCGCAAAAGCGACCGGCGCCGGAACGCCCAGCGCAATACCGAACGGTATCGCACCCTTTATCTCGATCGCCGGAATCATGGAAACCAGAAACGTATAAATAAATCTGCGCACCAACATAACACCGTATCCTCACTGTACAATTCAAAGCTGTAATTTACATTATCATACGTACTTCGCAGCAAGTGCGAAGTGCTGTCCTGAATAATTATAGCTGTTTCTTTTCTCAATTAATGTGTGCCGTAAAAGATAATATAATTCACATTTTACGGATTCGTCAATGAGATTCAGGAATGTTTAAGAATAAATTTAAAAAGTAAATCTGTTCTTGCACTAACTGTTTTTTTGTGTTATGATACCGTTTGCAGTGAGCAACCGTAGTCTAACGGATAGAACGCAGGACTCCGACTCCTGTAATGTGGGTTCGATTCCCGCCGGTTGCATCATGAAATCCCGAAGCCGTATGTAACGCTTCGGGATTTCTTTTCAATTTCGTATCTTTCTGCAATCAATCAGCACCGGTTGCAGTGATCTGATTCATCAGCACCGCCTTCCGCATTCCTTTAATAGGAATCTCTCGGCGGCAAAATCAAATTGATGATCAGCGCAATCCAGGAAAAAAACACACTCAGAAGAACCCACACCACCAGACTCCTGTTTTTATTCTGTGCTATCCTGATATTCAGGACCAGGCACACAATCCAGATAATCAAACCAATAAACCAGCTGCTAAGAGCAATCATAACAGATTTCCTCCCTCCGTATAATCTTTACTCCGGGTTATCTGTCCCAGAATCTCCTCCGCGATCTGTGCCGGCCGTTTCCCGTCCGTACTGACACTCAGGTCGCAGGCTCCCTCATAAGCCGCCCGCCGTTTCTCCATAAGGCCGGCTATGTACTTTACATTCATATGACCGTTTAAGACCGGTCTGGCCGTGCCGTTTTTCACACGGTGATAAACCGTAACCGGCTCCGCAGTCAGAAGAACAATCGTACCGCATGCTTTCATAAGAGCGACATTCTCTTTACGCATCACACAGCCGCCGCCGCAGGAAACAATCGTCGGTTTATACCCGGCGATCCTGCGGAGCAATTCTGTCTCCTTCTCACGGAAGTAATCCTCCCCGAAGCGCTCGAACATTTCACTGATCGTCATATGATTTTCCCGGACAATCACCGCATCCATATCGATCTCATCCGCGTTCATCAGCGCCTTCAGCTTCTGGGAAACCGTCGTCTTCCCGACGCCCATAAACCCGATCAGGAAAATATGCTTTTTCATCCGATATCTCCCCCTGTGATTGAATCGTGAAGCGCATCCAGAATCCCGGCGAGCACATCCATCTGCATCTGCCCGGGCGCCGAAATCTCCCCGTCCGCGCCAAACGTAATACAGGAGCCGAACGACTCCCCCGCCACGCGGCTGATCACGCCCATACCGCCCATGGACATCGTAACAATCGGAAGTCCCGGATACCGCTGTCTGGTGTCATTCGTCAGCTTCAGAATACGGATCACATCATCCGCCGTCTGCGGCATCACCGCAAGCTTCGCGATATCCGCGCCGCCCTGCTTCATCTGATCCATCAGCATATGCAGAATACGCTCGTCCGGCGTCGCCTGAAAATCATGATGGGAAGCGATCACGCGCACCCCCAGCCTCTGCAGCCGGCGAATCTCCCGCTGCGGCCTGGTCGCCTCAAAAAACTCCAGATCCACCATATCTATACTGCCGCTCTTCGCGGCAATCTCATTCAGATAAAGAATATTCTTCTCATCTGTCTCCGCCTGACCGCCCTGCTGTCTCGTGCGGATGGTAAACAGCATCACCGTATCGCGAACAAAGGGGCGAATTTCCTCCAGAACCGCCCGCACCTGCTCCGGCTGATCCATCCGGGCAAAACAGTCCGCACGCCATTCTATCATCTGAACATGCTTCTCCGTCAATGCGCGTATTTTCTGTATGACCGCGTCCTTTTCTCTCTCAACGACCGGCACGCAGATCACCGGCCGCCCTTCCCCGAACCGGACGCCCTTTACATCAAAAGGTGTTTGCATAGGCTGTATCTCCTCACTCCTGTCCGTTAACCGTCTGCTGACAATTTTTTTTAGTATACCTGATTCCCGAAAAAGATGCAAGCCATTGACTTTATCCGAAGCTTGCTTTATTCTAAACAAAGATGCGCTACTGTCACAGTGCGCCAATATACATGAAAGGAATCCGCTTTTATGAACATATCAGGGAAAACAGGGCTGACCGGTCTGATCGGCTGCCCGGTCTCACACAGTATTTCCCCGAAAATGCACAATCTTGCCTTTCAGGCGCTGGGTCTGGACTATGTCTACCTCGCCTTTGACCTCGGTCACTCTGATTTTCAGAAAGCGATCGAAGGGCTGAAAGAGATCGGCATCCGGGGTTACAATGTCACCATGCCCTACAAGACAAAGATTCTGGAATATACCGATGAACTGACCCCCGCCGCACAGCTGGCTGGATCATGCAACACGGTGATCGTGGAAAACGGCCGCATGATCGGACATACCACCGACGGCATCGGTTTCATGCGTTCCGTGCAGGACTTCGGGCATAATATCATCGGGAAGAAGATGTCGATCCTCGGCGCGGGCGGAGCCGCCGCTCCCATCATCAGCCAGGCCGCTCTGGACGGCGTATGCGGGATTGATATTTTCCGGAGAAAACGCCCGGAAGCCTTTGCAAAAACCGTCGCTTTCGCCGATAAGGTGCAGCGCATGACAGACTGTACCGTCCGCGTCTATGACTTTGCCGACACAGAGCAGATGAGGAAAAGCTTTGCCGAAAGCGCCATTCTGGTGAACGTGACCAACGTCGGTATGGCGCCGGATACGGATGGATGCCCGATTCAGGATCCGTCCCTGCTGCACCCGGATCTGATTGTCTATGATATCATATACAATCCGCGCCGAACCAGGCTGTTCGATATGGCGGTGAACGCCGGATGCCCGACACACAACGGGGAAAGCATGATCCTGTTCCAGGGAGCCGCATCCTTCCAATGCTGGACAGGAATGGAGATGCCCGTAGAGCTCATACGGGATCAGATTATTTCATAAGACAAACAGGAGGAACATCATGAGTTTTACTTATTTGAAAGAACTTCCGACACCGACGCAAATCAAAAAAGACTTCCCGCTGTCCGAAAAGCTTCAGATTTTAAAGAAAGAGAGAGACGCACAGATCAGTGCGGTGATACGGGGAGAATCCGATAAATTTCTGGTAATTATCGGTCCCTGCTCCGCCGACAGTGAAAAACCGGTCATGGACTACATTCACCGGCTGGCCCGGGTGAATGAGCAGACCAAAGATAAACTGATCATCATTCCCCGCATTTACACAAACAAACCCCGCACAACCGGCGAGGGATATAAAGGCATAGCCACTCAGCCTGACCCGGAAGCAAACCCGGACATGGTAGCCGGACTGATCGCGGTCCGGAAGCTGCATCTGAGAGCCATTGAGGAGACCGGCCTGTCCGCGGCAGATGAGATGCTCTACCCGGAAAACTGGGATTATGTCGACGACCTGCTCTCCTACGTCGCCATCGGCGCCCGCTCGGTGGAGGATCAGCAGCACCGTCTGACTGTCAGCGGTTTTGACGTCGCGAGCGGCATGAAGAACCCGACCAGCGGCGACTTCTCCGTGATGCTGAACTCCGTCTATGCCGCGCAGCACCCGCACCATTTTACGCATCGCGGCTGGGAGGTAGATACCAGCGGCAACCCGCTCGCGCACGTGATTTTGCGCGGGGCGGTCAACAAACGCGGCGTCGCCATCCCGAACTATCACTACGAGGATCTGGTCCGGCTGCATGAAATGTATGAGAACATGAATCTCCTCTTCCCGGCCTGCATCGTGGACGCGAACCATTCCAACTCCAGCAAAAAATACCGGGAACAGACGCGTATTGTGGAAGAGGTTCTCCACAACCGTTCCATTTCACCGGATATCCGGCATCTGGTAAAGGGTGTTATGGTGGAGAGCTATATCGAACCCGGCAGCCAGAAAATCGGAGAACATGTCTACGGCAAATCCATCACCGACCCCTGCCTGGGCTGGGACGAGACGGAGAAGCTCCTTTACGAAATTGCAGAGAAAGCCTGATCTTATGAAAACAGCTGGCATCATCGCCGAATATAACCCGTTTCACAACGGACACCAGTTTCATATAGAAGAGACGCGCAGGCGAACCGGCGCGGACTATATCATCGCTGTCATCAGCGGCGACTTTGTCCAACGCGGAGCGCCTTCCCTGCTCTCCAAATACGACCGCGCCCGGATGGCTTTGCTTCATGGCGCGGATCTTGTTTTTGCGCTTCCGGCGACGACCGCTCTGTCCAGTGCGGAGGGATTCGCGTCGGGCGCCGTGTCTCTGCTTGCCGGTCTCGGTGTGGTGGACGTCATCAGCTTCGGCTGTGAGAGCGCCGACACGGATCCCCTGTTATTTCAGGAAGTTGCCGCTATTCTCGCGGAAGAACCGGAAGAATTCCGGGATAATCTGACCCGGTGTATGAAAAACGGCATGAGTTTTCCGGAAGCCCGTGAACTGGCCATTGCCGCGTATATGCAAAACCATACGCCGAAAAACCGCCTGCAGCTGACAGACCAGATGACTCTGACAGATCAGCCGGCACCAACAGGTCCCGCCTCGAACAGTGCCCGTCAGACAGAATTATCCCGTGAGACCGCTGTACGGCGCCTCCTGTCTGAGCCGAACAATATCCTTGCCCTCGAATACGCTAAAGCAGTCATTAAAAACGACTGCGCTATGGATCTGTGCATGATTTCCCGACGCGGGAGTTCCTATCACAGCCATGAATTAACCGGTGCGCCGGAAGGCTCTCTCCGGGTCAACGCCGGCGCCTGTTCCCGTGAAGATTCCTCTTCTGTCAGCGAAGCATCCGGCCTGTACGCCTCTGCTGCCGCCATACGAAATCATCTGCTTGCACAGACAGCCTGTTCTGCAGCAGACACCAATCCGTATGCGGCATCCGCGCTGCAAAATACGGTTCCTCCGGACGTATTCCGTACATTGCGACACGCACACCGGAATCACCAGCTTCTTTGTGAGGATGATTTCTCCGATCTGCTTCACTATGCCCTGATTGCAAACAGCGATCACCTGAACGACTTCGGACTGCCCGGCCCGGATCTGGCGCACCGAACCGTCAACCTGCTGGAAGAATTCGAAAGCTGGACACAGTATGCCGCACTCCTCAAAACCAGGAACCGGACATACACTGCGATCAGCCGTTATCTGACCCACCTGCTGCTGCAGATACGCCGGGAGGATTTTTCGCTCGCCGAAACCTGTAACCGTGCCCCCTACGCAAGGCTGCTCGGTTTTCATAAATCCGCGGCTCCTCTGCTCACAGCCATCCGAAACCACTCGGAAATACCTGTTCTGACCCGGCTCGCCGGAGATGCGACAAAACTCAACGAGAATCAGAAACACCTGCTGGATCTGGATATCCGCTCTTCTGAAATCTATAAACGTATTCTGTATACAAAGTCTGGCTGCATTCTCAAATCGGAATACCGTCAGCCGACCATCTGTCTGCCTTGATTTTTAAACATTTTGACTGATTTTCGCCGATTTTTGCTCAAGTTTTTCTTGCATTTCAACAATTTATTACATATACTAAAAGGGTAGTATATTTTCTGATACATTCATGTCAGAAACAATCCATATATACTCCCGAAACCTGCTGTGCCCGTGGGAGTATATCGAATCAGAAAGGGGAATTTACATGAGCACGAAAGTACAGATTAAACCCTTTAAAAAAGTGCTGGTGGCGAACCGCGGTGAGATTGCAATTCGCGTGTTCCGGGCCTGTAACGAGCTCGGCATTTCGACCGTCAGCATTTTTTCAAAGGAAGATAAGTACGCACTCTTCCACTCCAAAGCGGATGAAGCGTATCCGCTGAATCCGGCAAAGGGACCGATCGACGCCTATCTTGACATCGACACAATTATCAAGATCGCGCTGAACGCGAACGTAGACGCCATCCATCCCGGCTACGGATTTTTATCAGAGAATCCCGACTTCGTCGACGCCTGCGAAAAGAACGGCATCGTCTTTATCGGACCGACCAGTGATATCATGAACGCCATGGGAGACAAGATCTCCTCCAAGAAAATGGCGATTGAGGCCAACGTACCCATCATTCCGGGCGTTGACTACGTGATCAAGGATATCGACAAAGCCAAAGAGGTTGCCAAGATGGTCGGCTTCCCGATCATGCTGAAGGCATCGAACGGCGGCGGCGGACGCGGCATGCGTATCGTCAACCGGATTGAAGATCTTGAACAGGAGTTCAACGAGGCTAAGAATGAGTCCAAGAAAGCATTCGGCGATGACAAGATCTTCATTGAGAAATACCTGCGCGGGCCGAAGCACATCGAAGTACAGGTACTCGGCGATAACTACGGCAACGTCGTTCATCTCTTTGACCGTGACTGCTCCGTACAGAGACGTCACCAGAAGGTTGTAGAGTACGCTCCGGCTTTCTCTATTCCGGATGAGACTCGTCAGATTATTTTTGACTCAGCGATTCGTCTGTCCAAGAATGTCGGCTACCGCAACGCCGGTACACTTGAGTTCCTGGTGGACGAGGAGAACAATCCTTACTTCATAGAGATGAACCCGCGTATTCAGGTGGAACATACCGTCAGCGAGATGATCACCAATATCGATATCGTGCAGTCCCAGATTCTGATTGCGGAGGGATATCCGCTGGATTCCGACGAAGTCAATATTGCTTCTCAGGATGACATCAAATGCATCGGTTATTCCATCCAGACCCGTGTTACCACGGAGGATCCCGGCAACAACTTCCTGCCGGATACCGGCGAGATCACGGTTTACCGCTCCGGCTCCGGAAACGGTATCCGTCTGGACGGCGGCAACGCATTTACCGGTTCTGTGGTTTCCCCTTACTACGACAGCCTTCTGGTAAAAGCGATTTCCATCGACCGTACCTTCGAGGGCGCAGTGAAGAAATCCCTGCGTGCCCTGCGCGAGATGCGTATCCGCGGCGTGAAGACCAACATCCCGTTTCTCATCAATGTGCTGAACCATCCGACTTTCATCAGCGGAAAGTGCTACACCACATTCATCGAGGAGACGCCGGAGCTGTTCAACCTGCATATCAGCCAGGACCGTGCAACGAAGATCGTCGAGTTCCTCGGCGACCGGATTGTAAACTCCGGTGTGAAGGACAAACCCGCGTTCGAGAACCGCGTCCTGCCGGTATATGACAAGACAAAGACCGTTTACGGTGCACGCGACCGTCTGCTGAAGATGGGTCCGAAGGACTTCACCCAGAGCATCCTTGCTGAGAAGAAATTATATGTAACCGATACGACTATGCGTGACGCGCAGCAGTCCCTGCTCGCCACCCGTATGAGAAGCAAGGATCTGTGCGGCGCCGCTTATGCAACAAACGCATTCATGGCAAACGCATTCTCTGTAGAAGCCTGGGGCGGAGCTACATATGACACCGCGTACCGCTTCCTGAAGGAGTCTCCGTGGAAACGTCTGGAGCTGCTTCGTCAGCGTATGCCGAACACCCTGATCCAGATGCTGCTGCGTGCCTCGAATGCCGTAGGCTACAGCAACTATCCGGACAATGTTGTAAAACAGTTCATCGAGGTTTCCGCTGAGCACGGCATCGATGTCTTCCGCGTTTTCGACAGCCTGAACTGGGTTGAGAATATGAAGATGCCGATCGAGGAATGCTTAAAGACCGGCAAGATCGTTGAGGGAAGCATCTGCTACACCGGCGACATCACCAGCCCGGACGAGACGAAATACACACTGGATTATTATGTAAAGATGGCTCTGGAACTCGAGAAACTGGGCTGCCACATCATTGCGATCAAGGATATGGCCGGCCTGTTAAAGCCGCGCGCAGCCAAAGAACTCGTTTCCACCTTAAAGAGCGAGCTTCACATTCCGGTACATCTTCATACACATGATTCCACCGGAAACGGCGTCAGCAGCGTGCTGATGGCAGCCGAGGCAGGCGTGGACATCGTCGATCTCGCGATCGAGTCCATGGCTTCCATGACCAGCCAGCCGTCCATGAACGCCGTTGTTGAGGCACTTCGCGGCAGCGAGCGCGACACCGGCCTTGACTTTGAGGAACTGGATGAGCTGAGCCGCTACTACGGCCGCATCCGCAAGGTTTACGAGCAGTTCGAGAGCGACATGAAGTCCCCGAACGCCGAGATTTACAAATACGAAATCCCCGGCGGACAGTATTCCAACCTGCTCGCACAGGTAACCAGCATGGGTTCCGCGGATGAGTTCGAGTCGATCAAGGCTCTCTATAAGGACGCCAATGATCTGCTCGGCAACATCGTAAAGGTAACGCCTACCTCCAAAGCAGTCGGCGACCTCGCGATATTCATGTTCCAGAACGGTCTGACAAAAGACAATATCCTGACAGCCGGCGCTTCCCTCTCCTACCCGGATTCGGTAGTTTCCTACTTCCAGGGTATGATGGGCCAGCCTTACGGCGGATTCCCGTCAGAGCTGCAGCAAATTGTCCTGAAGGATATCGAGCCGCTCACCGACCGTCCCGGCAAAACACTCGAACCGGTTGATTTTGACGCGATCAAGCAGCATCTGATCGATGAATTCGGCTACGGCGACAAATCTGAGGAAGTCATGAAACAGAAATCCATCAGCTATGCCCTGTATCCGAAGGTATACGAGGATTACTGCGAGCACTTCGAGATGTATAACGATGTGACACGTCTGGAGAGCCACGTATTCTTCTACGGCCTGCGCAAGAATGAGGAGACCTATCTGGATATCGGCGAGGGCAAGAAGCTCCTGATCAAATATCTGGAGATGAGCGAGCCGGATGATAACGGCGTGCGCATCCTGACCTTCAGCGTCAACGGCATGCTCCGTACCGTCAAGGTTCAGGATAAGAACCTCGAGGTTAAGGCTGACAGCCGTCTAAAAGCGGACAAGAACAACCCGCAGCACCTCGGATCTTCCATCCCAGGTACCGTCGGCAAGGTTCTGGTGAACGAAGGCGATCCGGTGACTGTCAACATGCCTCTGATGACCGTCGAGGCCATGAAGATGGAAACCACCGTCGTATCCACCGTCAACGGTACGGTAGACAAGATCTACGTAACGCAGGGTGATTCCGTACATCAGGATGATCTGCTGATCTCCTTCCATATCGCAAAGGAAGAGACAGAAGAAGCTGAGTAAATCATCTCATTAAACATTTCCTATGGTATGAAAGAAGCCCTCGCTGCATGACACGTATCATGCAGCGGGGGCTTTGTATAATTTCCGATATAAAATTTAACCTCCCTGCTCAGGAAATACAGCGGTACCAGTTTCTATTCTTTGCAGCAAATATATACCTACCCGCGTGCCTCAACCGCCTGTTTTGCAACCTCCGCGCAGGTCGCCGCGTCCGGCGTATAATAATCCGCCCCGATTTTCTCCGCGAACTTCTCATTCACCGGCGCACCGCCGACCATCACAATGTAACGATCCCGGATTCCCTTCTCCTGCAACAGATGAACTACTGCCTCCATATTCGGCATCGTCGTCGTCAGAAGCGCCGACATCACGATCACATCCGCACCGACTGCCTCCGCCTGTTCCACAAACGACTCCGGCGCGACATCCACGCCCATATCCGTCACTTCAAAACCAACGCCTTTTAACATCATGGCCACGAGATTCTTACCTATATCGTGCAGGTCACCCTTCACGGTGCCGATCACGACCTTGCCCACCGGTTCATTGCCGGCCTCCACCAGAACCGGCTCCAGAATGGCCAGTCCGGCATTCAGCGCACGGGCTGCGACCAGAACCTCCGGCACAAAAACTTCATTATTCTTAAACTTCTCACCGATCACCATCATGCCGTCCAGCAGTCCCTCATTCAAGATCACAGCCGGATCCTCGCTCTCATCCAGCGCCTGCTGCACCAGTTTTTTAACATTCTTCGCTCTTCCCTTCTGCAGGAAATCCGAAATCTCCTGAATCGTGCTCATCATATCTCCTCTCAAAATCCGTGTACTTCCTCAATCACACAGGCGTGATGTTTTTTAACCAGAAATATCATTTATAATCATGCGGAATCCATTGTTCCCTGAATTTAAATAAACGCCCATTTATCCCGTCCCTACTGAATGAGACAAGCAAAAATAAAATTTCATTACAGAAAGAATAACATATTTATACGGTAAATTCAATTTTATTTGCAATGGATCAGTATTTTTCAAAACATAATACAGCTGAAATAAGTCACCGTATTCGCTCCGTTGATATAGTTTATCCCGACCGTCTGAGCCAGCCTGTATACCTCCACGCCGTAGCTCTCCACCGCCGGATACACCTTGTCCGGAAAGCGGCAGGGTGCGTCCGGATACGTACAGACAGAACATCGGTTACAGCCGCCTCCGGAAAGGATCAACAGATCAGACCCCGCTAAAGCCCTGAAATCAGTGATAACGTTCCGGTTGATCATCTCATGTGATGTCTGCCCCGCCATCATCCCCTCGAAATCATAGGAGTCCTCGATATCATGCTTTGTAGAGTAGACGAACACATTCCTGTATCGGAGAATCCTCTGACGGCACTCTTCTACCGTGCCGACCGCCGGCGGACAGACCCATCTCCCGCCGTAACGCCCGCAGGAATTTGTCTCACACAGATCGCGCACCTCCTGATGAATCACAAGCTGATCCGTGGTAGTAAGACCAAATTGATGAATCTGAAGTTCCCGCTGTTTTGCAGCAATGATATTCTGCAGTGTATTCTGCTCCGATTTTTCATTCATTTCAGACATTTATATAGACTCCATGATTCCGCCGGCCTGTTCATTCTTTTCACGGGTAAATAGTGAAAACAATTCTACTTCGACAAACAGTACTTATATTCAGCCAGCCAAAACAGCTTTCTCAAAAGCAGACAAAAAAGCATCGGTAATCACATATTAACACTCCGGGAACAGCATATATTCCATATAAAACCTGTTAAAATTCGTATCTGAGGCCAGCTGAATCTCCCCGGATACCCGAATCAGCTGCTCCAGCCGCTCTTCCGACTGCGTATCCCGCAAAAAATCTACCACCCCGCGAAGCGCACTGTCTCCCACCGCAACAGTCTTCTCAAGAAGCTCCTCCGGCAGCAATCCGATTCCCGCCGCCTTACGCAAATCAATCCTGTCGCCGAAACCGCCCGCCAGGTACAGCGTTCCGATCTCACTGTATGTCACACCGTAACGAAGCAGCAGCGTCTCCAGCCCGGCTCGGACGGCCGATTTTGCCAGCTGCACTTCCCGGATGTCCTTCTGTGTAAAAACAATGTTCTCACCGGTCGGCGACTCGGCCAATATAAATCCATTGTCAAAATACGCCTCATCCAGCAGTCCCGTCACGTCCATCCACTCCTGTTTCAGCAGCTCATAAACGGTCTCTATAACCCCGGTGCCGCAAAGTCCGATCGGCGCTTTCCCTCCAATCGTACGGCAGACTATGTCCCGTGCTTCCGCACCTGTACTGATGCGGACAGAATCATCGCCCCCGTCAGGACTGCCAGCTGTCTCCGCATCTCGTATCTCCACCCTGCTGACCGCGCCCGGCACACTGCCCATGCCGCAGGAAATATTGCCTCCTTCAAACGCCGGTCCCGCCGCCGTGGATGTCACCAGGATCTTCTCTCTGTTCCCGACAGCCATCTCCCCGTTGGTGCCTAGATCAATCAGCACATTCACCTGATCCGTCCGATCAAAACCGCAGGCCAGCAGTCCCGCCGCGATGTCGGCGCCCACATAAGCGGAAATGCCCGGCAGAAGGATGACCTCTGTCGACTCTCTTCCATGTATAAAAGATTCTGACGTACCATGCGACGGATGCCCGGAATGCCCATTATCCGCCGCCCCGTTCCCCGCCGCTGTCTCTGTTTCGAAAAGATCCGCAAACGAAACCTGCGTCAGGCTGATATCTACCGGTTTAAAAGGATACACCCCCAGCGTCTCGCAGGAATATCCCATCAGGATGTGTCCCATTGTCGTATTCCCCGCAACAGCAATCTTTCGAATCTGCGCAAATACCGTATCGGACTCATGCAGGAGCCGAAGCATATTCTCATAGAGATCCTGACGGATACAACAGCTCAGTTCCGACAAATGTCCCTCATTCGCCGCCTGAATCCGAGAAATCACATCCGCGCCGTATGCGCGCTGGTGATTCACGCCGGTCACGGTATGGATTATCTGTGCGTTTTCACAGGAAACCAAAGACACCGCCAGCGTAGTTGTACCTATATCAATTGCTATATCATATCGGAAATTTGCCGTCAAATCCGGCTGATCCACATCTGCACTCAACTCACCATTACCGCAAATCGGTTTCACACCGTCCGTCACAACCGTAAAGTCATCTTCATCACCGGAAAGAATCCGAATCCGGCAGCGGCCCTCCGGATAAGACTCACAGGCCAGACGCATGCCATCCGCCAGTTCCTCCTCCCGGAAAAATTTCCGGTCTGCCGCCGTCGCCTCTGTCACTCCGAACAGCATCCGCACACCGCATTTGCCGCAAAGTCCATTGCCTCCGCAAACCGCGTTGACATAAATATGACTGCGCAAAAGAGAGGAAAGAAGAGACTCGCCCTTCTTTCCTTCTAACTCTATCTCCGAATATATGCGTTTTCTGATTTCCTGATTCTCACGGTCCTGCTGCTTCAATTTCATTATCTCCACGCTGTTTTCTGCGGTTATCAGTGTCTGGTACACTTTTAGTATAACACATATTATTTTTATTCACAAGCAGCTTCTCACTCTTAAGATTCCTTCGACATCTATTGCAGTTCAAATGCGAAAATGATATAATCATAAAAAACCCGATGTCAGAAAGGACAGACCGGATACCAAATGCACTCCCAACAGATCAGGAGGAAATTATGTCAGAGATTATAAAGATTGTGATTACCGGAGGTCCCTGCGCGGGCAAATCCACTGCCATGAGCTGGGTTCAGAAGGCTTTTACCCAGATGGGCTACGCCGTACTGTTTGTCCCGGAGACAGCTACCGAATTGATCACCGGGGGCGTCGCACCCTGGACCTGCGGCACAAACGCTGATTATCAGAGGTGCCAGATGAAGCTGCAACTCGAGAAAGAAAAGGTATTCTGCGAAGCCGCAGCGACGATGCCGGCCGATAAAGTACTCATCATCTGCGACCGCGGAACACTTGACAACAAGGCCTATATGAGCGACCCGGAGTTTTGTTCACTTCTTGCCTCTCTGCGTATGAACGAGGTGGAACTCCGGGACAATTACGACGCCGTATTCCATCTGGTTACAGCCGCCAAAGGAGCTGTTTCTTTCTACACCACAGATAACAACTCTGCCCGCACGGAAACAACTGCGGAGGCCGCGGCCAAGGATGACAAGCTGATTTCTGCATGGACCGGGCATCCGCATTTCCGGGTCATTGACAACTCGACGGACTTTGAGAATAAAATGCGCAGACTGATCGCCGAGATATCATCTTTTCTGGGAGAACCGGAACCTCTGGAGATTGAACGCAAATTTCTTATTGAATACCCGGATATCGCCTGGCTGCAGAGCGAACCGCACTGCCAGCGCATTGAGATTATACAGACCTATCTGAAATCCGATGAGGATAAAGAGGTCAGAGTACGACAGCGGGGAATCAACGGGAACTACATTTACTTTCAGACTACGAAGAAAAAGATCTCAGACCTCAAACGCGTCGAAATCGAAAAACGGCTTTCACAGGCGGAGTACCTCTCGCTGCTAATGGAAGCCGATACGACAAAGAGACAGATCCGCAAGACGAGATACTGTCTGACATACATGGGTCAGTACTTTGAGATCGATATCTATCCCTTCTGGAATGACAAAGCCATCGCGGAGATCGAACTCAGCGATGAAAATACGAAGATTATTTTTCCGAAACAGATTCGGGTCATAAAAGACGTGACAGACGATGACTCCTATAAAAACGCATCACTGGCCGGGATTCAATAACAGTTCCGGAGACATATTATACAGTACAGCATCACACCGAGAACTGTCACGCACAGGCAACGGCCGCCCGCAAAAGCAGACGGCCGTTTATTTTTTTATTCCCGTAGTTTATCTCGCACACTTATACTGGAGATCTTCCCATCTACGATCCACCTCGTTCTGGAACTGGACGATCAGATCCTCATTGCCCAGTTTAAACAGATGCTTGAATCTCCCCTGTTCTCTCAGAAAATCCTCAACAGGCAGCTTCTTCTTCGGCTCATAGGTCAGGCGCCATTTGCCATGCTCCACCTCGAACAGAGGCCAGTAGCAGGTCTCTACCGCCAGCTTGCAGATCTTCATGATATCCGCCGTCTCATAACGCCAGCCGCGCGGGCAGGGAGTCAGGATATTCAGGAAGGAAGCCCCCTCCGTGTAGATAGCCTTCTCCGCTTTTTTGTGGATATCGGAAAAATTGCCCATCATCGTAGTCTGCCCCACATAAGCCACATCGTGATCTGCAATAATGGATGCCAGATCCTTGCGGTTCTGCATCTTGCCGTTGGACTGCGTACCGACCGGCGTGGTGGTCGTATCCGCAAACATCGGCGTCGCGGAAGATCGCTGGATACCGGTGTTCATGTACGCGCCGTTGTCATAGCAGACATACACCATATCATGTCCGCGCTCCATCGCGCCGGACAAAGACTGGAAACCGATATCGTAGGTGCCGCCGTCGCCGCCGAAAGTGATAAATTTAAAAGTCTGATCCAGCGGAAGGCGTCCGCGCTTGCGCAGCGCCCGATAGGCAGTCTCCACACCGCTCAGGGTTGCGCCTCCGTTTTCAAATGCGTTGTGAATATAACTGTCCTCCCAGGATGTATAAGGATACATGAAGGAAGAAACCTCCAGACAGCCGGTCGCGTTGCCGATCACCGCCTGATCTCCTTCGTGAAGGGCGCGCAGCACCGCACGTACTGCGATGGTCGCGCCGCAACCGGCGCACATCCTGTGTCCCGGAGCGAGACGTTCCGGTTTGCTCATAACCTGTTTGAAATCATATCTTTCAGCCATTATCCGAAACCTCCCGTGTTCTCAATCCGATATACTGATACTGCTCGATCGGCTGTCCGGTCACCACGGACTCCTCCATTGCGAGGAAAACTTCCTTCGCCTCATCCGTGGTAAAATCACGGCCGCCGAGACCGTAAATATAATTCGTTGTATTGATATAGATCCTGCTGCGGTACAGTCCGGCCAGGACTTCGGCCCCCAGCGGGCCGCCGTGTCCATTGTAGCTCTCGCAGCGGTCAAGGATTGCAACCGCTTTACAATTCTTCAAAGCCTGTGCGATCTCCTCCGCAGGGAACGGGCGGAACACGCGAAGCTTCAACACACCGACCTTTTTACCCTCCTCCCGCAGCTCGTCCGCCGCCTGCTTGGCGGTTCCTGCCGTCGAACCGATCAGCAGCATGATATAATCCGCATCGGCTGTCCGGTATTCTTCAAACAGACCGTACTCCCTGCCGGAAATCTGTCCGTATTCTTTCGCCACATCGAGAATCACCTGCTTCGCGTTCTGAAGCGCGATCAGCTGGTTTTTCCGCCCCTCCATCACGTAATTGGAAACGGAATAGGGTCCCACAGAAACCGGTTTTCCGGGATTTAACATAAACTCCTCCGGCTCGTATTCGCCCACAAAGGCGCGCACCGGCTCATCCTCCATCAGCTCGATATTCTCCACCGCATGACTCGTGATAAAACCGTCCTGACAGATCATAATCGGCAGACGCACATCTCTGTGCTCCGCGATGCGGTAAGCCTGCAGCATATTGTCATAGACTTCCTGATTATTCTCCGCATAAATCTGAATCCAGCCCGTATCGCGTGCGCCCATGCCGTCCGTGTGGTCACAGTTGATATTGATCGGGCCGGACAGGGTGCGGTTCACCAGAGCCAATGTGATCGGCATCCGGTTCGACGCCGCCAGAAGCAATTCCTCCCACATCAGGGCAAGACCCGCTGATGAAGTAGCTGTGAGCGTACGCGCACCCGCCGCCTCGGAACCAATGCATGCGCTCATGGCGGAGTGTTCGCTCTCCACCGGAATAAACTCCGTGTCAACCTCACCGTTCGCTATGTAAGTGGAAACCATCTGCGGAATCTCCGTGGACGGTGTAATAGGAAACGCCGGCATCACATCCGGATTAATCTGTCTGATTGCATAGGCAACCGCCTCGTTGCCTGACATTCTCTCTTTGATCGCCATTATTCCACGCCCTCCTTCATCACAATCGCGCCGAAGGGACATACCGCGGCGCAGATGCCGCAGCCCTTGCAGTGATCCAGGTCAAAAGCAAGCCTCTTCCCGTCCTTCACGGGGATGCTGCTGTCCGGACATACCGGCGTGCACAGCAGACACTGCTTACACTTGTCCGCCAGATAAACCGGCGTATTATTCCTCCACTCACCGGTCAGAAACAGCTTTGAGGTGCCTGCAGCATAAATCTGCATACCCTCGGTCATCCCGGTGTGGGGTGTTTTTTCATTAATTTTTGTAATATCTGTTCTCATCTGAAATCCTCTTTGTGTGATAATATCGGAACCAAAGATCATAAGCAGTGCTCTTGTAATCCGATTCCCGTCTTTTAGCTCCTGATATCATACCCTTGTGTAACCCGTCGCTCCTTATGACTGGGCAGCCAGCGCGTCGAATGTCATCTGCAGCGCTTTCATATTCCCGTCAATGACTTCCGGCTTTTTCGCGAATTTATGCTGATAGGAACTACGCATCTCATGCATAAAAGTCTCCTCCGGCATCACCTTCGTCACGGCGACAACTGCAGCCAGCATCGGTGAATTCGGGAAATACTTCCCCAGCGCCTCCTCAGAAATCCGCCGCGCGTCAATCGTATACACGCGTCCATTATAACCGTTTAACTGCGGAAGGATCTCCTCCGGCGACTTCGACGTGTTGACGATGATCGCGCCCTCTTCCTTCAGGCCGGCTGTCACATCCACGGTGTGCAGCAGTGTCTCATCCACAACAGCCACATAATCCGGGTCGTAAATATTCGAATGTACACGGATCACATCCTCGCTGATCCGGTTAAACGCGGTGATCGGCGCTCCCATCCGCTCCGGACCGTATTCCGGAAAATCCTGCACGTATTTCCCGGTCTGAAAAGCGACGTCCGCCAGAAGTAACGCCGCCGTCTTGGCACCCTGCCCTCCGCGGCCGTGCCATCTGATCTCGATTCCGTTCTTCATGATCGATTCTCCTTTGGTTCTGTATGACGAGCCGGCATAATATCATCACCGGTCGTCCGTAAAAATTTACATAAAATAAGTAAAGACATGCCTATATAGTATAACTGCTTTTGTCTGTAAAGTAAAGGATAGAATTTCTAAAGAATACCTATGATATTAAAAAGCACCCTGCGTCTGCAAAGTGCTTTGACAAATCAACTTTTTTAACCTTAATTAACGATATCAGAGAAACTTTGGCTGGAGCGTCACTCCCAGCATCTCTTTTGCCCATTGCATCATAGCATGTGGCGCATGACGACGCATTTTTCACCTCAAAGTTCCTCTGCTTATCTGTATGCCTATTATACTTTTACTATTCATTTTTGTAAAGTATTTTCTTATTGAACCAACGACAAACAGTTATAAAAACTTATAATCTGCAATTATGAAAGCGACAGAAATGCCAAAATGGATAATTACTGAATTATTAAAAAATGCCGCTGGCCGGACTCGAACCGGCACGGTGTTACCCGCTTGATTTTGAGTCAAGTGCGTCTGCCAATTCCGCCACAGCGGCATTCTGCCTGTTTTTCAAGCCAGATTAGAATATCACATCTTCATCAAAAAAGCAAGCTGTTTTTACACGTTTTACCGACTTGCCCGTCTGAAGTCCCGTCTGAAACCTACCCGATCATACCAGCTTCCCCCCGGCAGCCGCATCGTCACAGAGTCTGCGCAGCACATCCGCCTGCGCGCCGAGCCTGTCCATCCGCATCGTACAGATCACCTTCTCGCAGCGATCCATCACTTTTTTCGCCTGCTCATAGCTTTTCTCATCCATCGTCATAAACGGTTTCACACTGATTATCTCTGATGCCAGAGCCCTTGCAACCGGATAATCCAGATCATTTTCATACAAAATACCTGCCGCAAACGGCACCGCTTTCCGCTGCAGCCTGCGAAAGACAGGCGTTCCGGTTCCGCATCCCGCAATCACAAACACCTTCGGCTCACCACGCACAGCCTCCAGTTCCGAATTGCCCGACCGTTCCTCATAGGAGCCCGCCGTCATATCATACAGCTCCGCTATATATCCGTCTGTAAAAATCTCCTCCGGCACACCGAACCGGTCGACCCTGTCTCCCCGGATACAGGCAATTCGATCTGAGACGCGCTCCGCCAGATCCAGCTCATGCATGGACATGATCACCGACAGATTTCTTTCTCTGGTCATTTTTTGCAGAACAGACAAAAACTCCAGCTTGTACTTGATATCCAGAAACGAAGTCGGTTCATCCAGGACAAGCAGATCCGGCTCCTGACAAAGTGCGCGAGCCAGCATCACACGCTGTCTCTGGCCGTCACTAATCTTTGCGAAATCGCGGTTCGCCAGTTCTGAAACATGAACCAGTTCCATTGTTTCCCGGACAATCTGCCGGTCTCGCTCACTCAACACTCCGAATTTGCCGGTATATGGGTAGCGTCCCGTCGCCACAATGTCCTCACAGTTCATCATCTCTGAACGAAGCCTGTCAGTCAGCATGACGGACATTTTCTCAGAGAGTACGGACGAACGGATTTCTTCCATATTGTTTCCGTCCAGATATGCGACGCCTGCAATCGGAGAAAGCTGTCGGATGATACTTTTTAATATGGTTGTTTTCCCGGCGCCGTTTGGTCCTATCAAGGTCAGGATTTCTCCCCGGCGGAGTGAAATTTGAATATCTTTGATCAATGAAACGCCATTGTAGCCGACCGCCAGCGCCTCCGTATAAAAGTAAAATACATCATGTTTTGTCATGTCTTTTTCCTTCCCTCCGCATAATACTGATACACGGATCGCTCCGCACTTTGTGCTGCCGCAATCCTGAAACATTCGCAATCCGCCCTGTTCGGGCTTCTTGCTCATGTTTTGGCGGGTCCCAAAGACATGAAATCAGATGCAAGCATCTGTTTCATGTCTTTTGTCCCCTGTGTATCAGTATCCAGATCACCACCGGTGCCCCGAACACCGATGTGACCGCACTGATGGAAAGTTCTGTCGGTGCGAAAACCACCCGTGCAAAAAGATCACAGAACAGGCAGAACGCCGCCCCTCCCAGAAAACACGCCGGTATCATCCGGATCGGTTTCGCCGTCCGAAACAGGCTTTTCACCAGATGCGGCACCGCAATTCCCACAAATGAGATCGGACCCGCAAAGGCTGTCACACAGGCGGAAAGCACACTGGAAAGCAATACCAGTACCGCACGCAACAGTTTAATATTGACTCCCATATTGGCCGCGTAAGCCTCTCCCAGCTGATAGGCGCTGATCGGCTTGGACAGGAAAAACACACAGACCGTGGCCGCAAAAATCACCACAGACATCACGGCAACATTGTTCCATGTCATGCCGGAAAAGCTGCCCAAAGACCAGTTATGCAGATTCACGATATTGGAATCATCCGCAAAAGTTACGACAAACTCCGTAACAGAAGAACAGATATATCCGATCATCACACCGGCAACGATCAGGATGGACATGCGGTCCACCACTTTAGAGATCAAAAGCACGAATCCCATCGAAATCATGGCTCCGATAAACGCCGCCGTGATCATTCCCACGGATGAGACCGACATGGCATGACTGAGACAAAACACCATAAACAGAGCCACGATCAGTTTCGCGCCGGAAGAAATTCCCAGCACAAACGGTCCCGCAATCGGATTGTGGAAAAAGGTCTGCAGCAAATAGCCGGACAGTGCCAGTCCGCCGCCCAGAATCAGTGCGGCCACTGCCCGCGGAAAACGAATCTGCAGCACAATATCCGTCCAGGTCTCATTTGCACTGCTCCCGGACAGAATCCGCAGGACTTCCCTGAACGGAATGTTTACGCTCCCAATGCAGATATTTAACGCAAGAAACACCAGCACCAGAATGACAAGAATCGTATACCCGATCAGGCATCTGGTTTTCATTTGTCCATTTAATTTGTTTTTCATAGCTGTTTCCATATTCCTGTCTGTTGCCATGTATATACGGATCAGATACCTTTGCGCCGGTAATAAATTTTTCCGTCTGATTTCATTCCAGGCGATAGAGATACGTCATATGATCCGCATCCCCCTGCAGCATATTTCTTATATCTGAGGTAATCGTCCCAAGCTCCATCGACGCCTGATACAAATTATTCGCGGTACAATATACATGGTTCTCCGAGACCGCTTTGAAATTCTTCAGCAGATCACTTAAAGCCAGAAAATCCTCCATATTGTCCAGTTCTCCCTCGATCGTGCTGTTATAAATCAGATAATCCGCATCCTTCGCTGCAGCATAAAACTCCTCCATCTGCATGGTCACGGTAGAGGACGCGCTGTCATCGTCGCCGCCAAGATCATCAAAGATGTAGCTGCCGCCCGCCTGCTCAATCATTTTCGGCAGATAATCCGACGTTTTTCGGACATTCACAGCCCCGCTTGTTGTGATATAAAAGAAAGCAACTGTCGGCCGGTTTTCTCCATCTTCTTCCCCGATGATTTCAGAAGTTCCGGCATCCGTTTCATCCTCCGCACTTTCAGAAGCCTCTGTTTCTGCACTCCCGGCATCTTCATATAAGGCAGCCTGCCGTTCAAACACCTGCTCCGCCAATTCTGTCTCCCCGGTCAGGACACCGTAAAGCTTTATCCACTCCATCCTGCCCAGCGGGTCGGATTCATAACTGGAGTAATCCACCAGCACAGGGATATCAAAGCTCTCCAGTTCTTCCTTCACCTCCGGTGTGTGATAGATCATGGTATTTTCGATTGCCAGATCACACCCCTCAGACAAAATCAGTTCATAATCCGGCGCGGAATATTTTCCTGCATACAGGATATCTCCCGATTCCATTTTTGATACAGCCTCATCGATATACCAGCCGTCCGTATCAAGCGCGGAAAACCGGATATCATCCAGGGCATCCAGTGACACATACATATCCATGACAGCTGATGCCGCCAGATAAATATGCTCTATCGGCTGCTGAAGCACCGTAACCGATTCATCCACCTGGTCCGGCATCTCCTGCCCCTCCGGAACAACCAGATACTGCCCGTCATCACCGATAGTGATCAGCACATAGCCATCCTCGTAATAATCCACTCGAAAACCTTCCGCATAGAAAAGTTCCATGCTGCTCTCCCAGTCATGATCCCCGATTGATTCCGCAGCTGTTTCATTTAAATTCGACGAATCGGTCCCGCAGGCACAGCATGAAAGCGCCACTGTTCCCGCGATCGTCAGGGCTGCTCCGCTTTTTAACCACTGTAACATTGTAATTTCCCCCTGTAAGCACCCGTCATGTATCTCTTCCTCCTCATCAGGCAATCGGTTCTGACTATCGCATATTCCGTTTCTTTTTAATCAGTGACGCCGCAATACAGATCACTATAATCACCAGGACAACACAAACCACCCATACGGCCGCCCGCGGAATGGCATTTTTATTCGTGATTGATTCCGAGTCAAAGGTAAGCGTGTACTCAATCTCATGCGGCACGCTCATCGCCGTCGTATCCGCGATCACCGTCATCGGTTCATCAAAAACCGTGATCGGTATCTCAAAGACGGAATTTCCGTCCTCATTGACCGGCAGATAAGTCACATCCTCCACGATCATATAATCATAGTAAGGGCTGCTCCACTCGATACGCGCGTATGCCTTCGCGTCTTCCACGATCAGAATGCAGGGGGATGTTACATTGGCTCTGCCGCTTCCCCCTTCCAATGCAACACTGATAACATACTCGCCACCCTCCAAGTCGACAGAGGCAGCTTTCACATCATTGTAAAATATTTCCATTTCACATCCCTCATCTGCTTCTGGTAATTCTGTTTACCATACGATTTGTCATATAACTGTTTCAGCATTTCCGATTTTATAAAACCCCGCATTGACGAAATTACTTTCAGTCCCTATACTATGAAAGTGTTATCTACTATCTACAGACTGACAAACGGAGGTACCAGACATGACAGGAATTTTATACGGCGTGGGCGTAGGCCCCGGCGACCCGGAACTGATGACATTAAAAGCCGTCCGCCTCATCCGTGAAAATGAGATTATCGCACTTCCCGGATCCGTCGCGCGAGATAGCGTTGCTTATCAAATCGCCGTACAGGCCGTCCCGGAAGTGGCACAGAAAACGCTCCTTCCGGTCAACATGCCCATGGTGATGGATCGGGAAGAAATAAAAAAAAATCACCTGCAGGCAGCGGATTTCCTGGAATCTCATCTGGCACAGGGGCACAATGTCGTCTACCTCACACTGGGCGACTCCACAATCTATTCCACATTTCTGTATATACAGAGATACATCGCAGAACGCGGTTACCGGACCGAACTGGTAAACGGTATCCCGTCCTTCTGCGCGGCAGCCGCACGGGCCGGCATATCTCTGGCCGAATGGAATGAACCTCTGCACATCCTCCCTGCAGTACACCGCTGTCAGCAGCCGCTTGACCTTCCGGGTAACTATATTCTGATGAAATCGGGAAGCCGCATGGGTGAGGTCAGGGATCTGCTCCGCGAAAGCGGCCGCGAGATCATCATGGTGGAAAACTGCGGCATGCAGGGTGAAAAAATCTGCCGCGGCACAGACAATATCCCGGATCACGCCGGATACTATTCTCTGATTATAGCCAAAGAACCGAAGCCGGGCAGATCGTGCTGATCAGCCTGATCTTCCCGGCTCCGGTTCCTGATTTCCGGCGAGAGCCGGACAGACAGTAATCTTCCGGAGCGCTCACTCTCACTCAGCCGGTCGGACATCGGTCTGCTTGCGGCAAAGTGCATGACTGCTGAACGCAGCGATCACCCTCACTCAGCCGGTTGAACGTCAGATACGCTTACCTTATGGTCATACCACACGCCCTTCGTCCCGATCAGCGCCAGATCAAATTCTTCATCGAGCGCAGCCACCGGCACATCAAAACCGTATACTACTTCGGTCGTTCCGTCACTGTAAACAACTGTATCCTCTGTTGGTTCAAGCCATCCTGCTTCATCTGTCTGGGCATCTTCCGCGGTTCCGCAATACAGATTCACAATATTTTTAGAAACCAACGTCACATGAATCGTCATCTCGCCGTTCTCCACAGTCAGAGTTCCCCTGCCGTCATAAGCTTCATTGACATGAAACATGGAACTGTCAGTCTGAAACTCTGCGGTGTACATCCCATCTTCCGGAACATCCGCAGCGTCTGTGTCTGCCGTTTCCTCCTGTCCGTCTTCATCGGCATCCTCTGCTGTATCCTCCTGTCCGGAAACTTCTTCTGAAACAGCATCCTCCTGTGCAGAGATATCCTGTTCACTCTGTACCGACTCACTCACCGCATCTGTCTGTGCCGAATCATCCTGTCCGCCGCAGCCCGCCAACATGGCGCATGCAAACGCTGCCGCACAGATAATTGCTATCCATTTTTTCATTCTCAATCTAATCCTCCCATTATTTGTATAGACCTTTTACAGCTTAACCATATTTTACGGTAAACGACTTTTTATCATTCACTATCAGTCAGAGTCTCGATCGCCGCGGCCGTATGCTCCACATAGATCTCCTGAATCGCATCAATCCTGCCGAGTCCGGAAATCTGTGTATCCACACTTTCAAACAATCCGGATGACTCAAACATGCTCAGCCAGGAATCCTCATCCTCCCCGGCCATATCGTTATTCGCGTGGTCGCCTGCCACAACCATAAGCGGACGCAGAATCACCTTCGTGTATCCGGCCTCATTCACGGCCTCAATCACCGCCTCGCACGCGGTATCCTCCGGCTCACCCTCAACAGTTCCGATAAAAACATTGTCATAGCCGAGCTCACTCATCTGTGTCTGCATCTGACTGTAGGAAACCTTCGCTGTATGGGATGTACCATGTCCCATAAAGACAAAAGCGACACCGTCCTCAGCAGCTGCATCCAGGCTGTCATAGCCGGACTCCTCCACCGCAGCCGCCACAACCGCCTGTGCAGCCGCCTCTTTATCTTCGTTGATCACGGTCGCATCGTCGCCGACCTCTCCCAAAAGCGGCTCCGCCACGGACACACTCTCAAACTGATCTTCATACGTTTCCAGCGTTTCTATCAACTCATCGTACTCCGCGCCGTGCATCAGATGCGTTGGCTGAACGACCAGATTTTTAACGCCGTTGTCAACCGCACGTTCAAGCGCCTGCTCCACATTGTCAATACACTCTCCGTCACGCGCCTGAATATGATTGATAATGATCTGCGAAGTAAAAGCGCGTCTCACAGACCAGTCAGGATAAGCTTCCTGAATGGCTTCCTCTATGCCCTGAATGTCTGTCGCGCGGCTGTCGTTAAAGGATGTTCCGAAGCTTACGACCAGAATCTCATTTTCTCCGATCTCATCCTGATTGCGCGGATCATCCAGCGACGCGTCGCCGGTGTCCCTTCCGAAATAATCCGGATCGGCATTCTCTCCCTCTACCAGTTCTTTCTGTTCATCCGTCAATGCGTCCCATGCCTCCTTAGCCGCCGCACACTGCTCATCTGTTTCATCGGTTCTCTCCTGCACATAAATGGCGTCGATCAGCGCAGCCACCTCATCCGCAGCAGCCTGATCCGCATCTGCCGTACCTTCCTCTTCCTCCGTGTCCGCACTCAGCTCCTCCTCAGCCATACTCGCATCTGTGGATGCTGTTTCGCTCGTGCTGCCGCATCCGATAAAAATCAGTCCGGATGTCAATGCGGCCGCCAGTAAGACAACAAGCTTCTTCTTCATGCTGTTCCTCCCTTCTTTTTTGTACGGTCAGAATAGGACCGCCTGATCGGCCATACCCCGATTCCTGCCGCACCTGTACAAAACATGAAATAAAAATACCCTTATATTTATAAGGGCATCTCGTAAGAGGACGCAATATGCACATGAAAATCAGCAGCCTGCACCTGTATCTCTCCATCAAATCCTCTGACGTGAAAACACAGCCCAGTCTGCCTGTGATTCCGGTATATATATCATTACCATTCACAACCGGAAACTATATGTGCTGCGACCAGTTACTCGTGGCCCGGGGAATATCCCCATCGCAACCGATGTACACGGCAGAATCTGCTCTGACCCTGACGGCACATACGGTACAGGCAGGTCTCCTGACTTACGGATCTTCACGCCGGACCGCCTTCCCGGTCTCCCAGTGACATCCGGCATGAGATTCGGCAGAACGTATTCCGGAAACATATACATCATAAGCAGGATATATATGGAATCAGAATACGAACTGTTCGTCTGCAGCACGCCGTGGTCCGACATTCCCCGATTACAGTGACGAGTTCGCACAGGACTCTCACCTGTTTCCCTTTTCACCGGATACAATATGATGATACCAGGGTCGAAAGGTCAGAAATCGGATTCCAGCATCCTTAGTATCATACTCTTTCGCCGCTCAAATCATTGTATATATCCGACACCTGTGCATATAAAAGTAGCATACTTTATTTATGAAGTCAAGACACCGATTTCCATCTCCCGCACAGCGTCCGTCCCGATTTCACGTCATTCCAATAATACAGGTCCTCCGGTTCCGTCACGCGAAACATATGAAACAGCGGATCCATATCCGGACAAATTTCCGCGAAATGATTTTTAAGTCCATCGAAAAAATGTTCCTCATAGACAGGTGTCCGGTGATCATTCCACAATGCACAGTAGAAGATATCCGCCTCCACCAGATCCTGAAACAGATGGCTGCCGTAGCTGAGTTCCGGCATATAACCCGCCCGCTTATCAGACACTTCGCAGACACCGCAGCAGTTGGATATAGAGGCAAACGTCACAGGCACACCGAGTTCCGGAGAAGAAGTTCCCACGCGTCCCGGCGTCATCAGCAGGATTTTCTTTCCCTGTTCACGATAATACAGATTCAGCTTCCGCAGCGCCTCCGCCGCCTGAGGCTTCAGCTTATAGGGATATTCATAATACCCGATCGGGTCGATCTGGACAACCACTTCCACTTTCATTTTCCGGGATGTGCCCATGGAAGAATCCTTCAGTTCAAAGAAAATATCCTCCTTCGGAAGTGCCGGTATTTCCACCGCGCCGCCCTTTGTACCGGTATAAAGCGGACGGCATTGCAGCAGATTGACAACAAACTCTCCCGCCTCGTCTATATTGACAGTGTATTCAATGTCAACCGGATTGCCGTAAACCTCATCCAACACTTTCAGCATTTTCTGCATGTAACCGGTAAACTCCTGATCCGACAGCAGCTTCTGACAGGTGACAAACCAAACCTGTCTCCACCGGTTCAGCCGCTTCAAAGCAGACTCCGCCTCATAGTCCCTCTCCATAACAGCCTTTTTATACCAGAGAGGTAATTGTTCCATAATTGTGTCAAAAGGAAGGGTTTTTAACTGATTGTCTGTGATATCCAGAACATCGACGTTTCTCTGAGAGAAACGATGTTTATCCGCCACGGAGTGATAAAGGGACAGATCCGGGCGGTCCAGACTCGACAAACGGGGATAATCATTCTCCGGGCGGTCCACAGCGCGGGTGCCCAATCCCGCCACGATGCGAAGAAGACCCGCCGACAAATCCGCGTCCTTCCTCGTCCGGTACAGGCTGTAGCTGTAACCGACTCCGGCCGCCGCCGGGAAGAAATAATTGCCCCAGAAAGATCCCGAAACCCGCTGCACGAGCACCGCCATCTGTTCATCCAGATGTTCCAGCCCTCTCTGCCGCCGGTACTCCAGCGCCGACAGATCCATTGTGCTGGCATAAACCGTCCGCACCGCGTCTTCAAACGCCGTCAGGCACTCCTCCGGCGTCCCCTGATTCACACAGAACACAGACTCATATTTCCCCGCGAAAGCATTATTGAAGCCGTCTTCCAGAAAACTGGAAGAGCGCACAATGATCGGGCTTCCGCTGTAATACTCCAGGAGTGATCGGAACTTCTCCCGGATATCCGGCGGAAATGTTCCGGACAACAGTGCCTGACGCAGAG
>Ga0192243_10115_pt1 | contig 31902 bp, 33 predicted proteins | sample Koala_Koa27_K3_FD_131233 | JGI IMG/M metagenome (GOLD analysis project Ga0192243, IMG submission 131233) | Enriched cells from koala feces incubated with labeled cellulose particles, San Francisco Zoo, California, United States - Koala_Koa2-7_K3 ... | reverse complement strand
TCCCGGACCACTGATCATGTTATCATGGTGTCCGGGCTTCGCCGCATCAAAAAAAGCGGCAAACCCGCATAGAATCAAGGGTTTCCGCTATTATAAATAGACTGAGACATCGGGGATTCGAACCCCGGACAACTTGATTAAAAGTCAAGTGCTCTACCACCTGAGCTAATATCCCATAACATATAGAAGCTGGGCTAGCTGGATTCGAACCAGCGAATGCAGGAGTCAAAGTCCTGTGCCTTACCGCTTGGCGATAGCCCAATAATTCCAGATAAAAAAATATTCCCGAAGGAATAAGGTGGATACAGGGATTCGAACCCTGGGCCTCCAGAGCCACAATCTGGCGCGCTAACCAACTGCGCTATACCCACCATAATTCATATCCTAAATCAGGAATACGAAGCGAGCCTGAAGGGATTCGAACCCCCGACCCACGGCTTAGAAGGCCGTTGCTCTATCCAACTGAGCTACAGACTCGTATTCATTTAGCTATGCCTGTCGGCAAAGCAGGTGATGGGAATCGAACCCACGTATCTAGCTTGGAAGGCTAGTGTTCTACCATTGAACTACACCTGCATATTAGAAAAATCATACGTCGGGGTGACAGGATTCGAACCTGCGACCTCCTGGTCCCAAACCAGGCGCTCTAGCCAAGCTGAGCCACACCCCGAAGGCCGTTTTAAGCCAAACCGTCTTGCGACGCAAAAGTTATTATATACTATGTGCCGCGACTTGTCAACAGTTTTATCACCAGAAATTGTATGAATTTTTCCAATAATTTATGCATACTTCGGGTTAATACCCGCAGTTATTTTTCTCCAGATAATTCTGAGTAAAATGAGCGTCCCCCTTGTCATCCAGTTCCATGATCATATAGGAAGGTTTTCTTCCGTCCTGACGTGGATAGGATAAGCTTCCGGGATTGAGTACCACCACTCCGTTCTCCTCCGAATAATACGGACGGTGGGTGTGGCCGAACATGGCGATGTCAAAGTTCCGGGCGACGGCTTCCTTCCTCAAAAACTCCGGGTCCAGCGATACATTATAGTAGTGTCCGTGGGTTAGGAGGACTTTATACCTTCCAATCCATATTTCTTTTTCTTTGTCCAGGGAGGAGAAGAAATCATTGTTGCCCAAAACCATCTCCAGACGGCATTCCTCATTGACCCATGAGGCAATCAGCGCTTCCGATCCTTCCGCATCTCCCAGATGAATCAGCATATCGAGGGGCTTTGTCCTCTCGATCACCTCTTTTAAATTGTCGTCCTTGCGGTGTGTGTCGCTCACAATTAATATCTTCATAGTCCTTCCCTCCCATACAGGCTTTTTAATTCCAGTTTCATAGCCTCCAGCGCCTTGCCTCTGTGGCTGATTTTATTTTTCTCCCCGATCGGAATCTCCGCCGAGGTTTTCTGGTATTCCGGAAGATAGAATATAGGATCGTAGCCGAAACCGCCCTCTCCGGCCGGCTCATAGGCGATCGTTCCCTCCACGGCGGCCTCCGTGTGCAGCACGGTTCCGTCGGGAAGCACAGCGGCGATATTGGAGACAAACCGGGCGGTCCGCTCCTTTAGCGGCGCGTCCTTCAGCCGGTCGATGATGGCCTGGTTTTTGACGGCATATGAGGTGTCCTCCCCCATGTATCTTGCAGAATAGATTCCCGGTTCTCCGTTCAGATAATCGATGACCAGACCGGAATCGTCCGCCAGCACGATCCCGCCGGTACACTCCCAGACCGCCCTGGCCTTGATCTCCGCATTCTCCCCGAAGGTGGCTCCGTTCTCCACGATATTTGGATCGGCTCCGGCCTCCTTCATGGAGAGGATCTTCATGCCCAGATCCTCCAGTATCAGGCGGATCTCCCTCATCTTTCCTTCATTTCCCGTTGCAAATACAATCCTGTTTTTCATAATATCTCCTCTGTGTATATTCAGCCGTTGACCGTGTAGGCTTTCAGACACACGTTACATTTCTGATCTGTCTCCACCCGCTCCCACTCGGTTCCGTGGAGGCTGATATACCCCTCTCCGTCCTCCAGCACCACATTGGCCTTCCCTTCCCCCGCGTCGTACTCGATGGCGATGGGATGGATGGAACCGGGCGTCGTAATCTTGACGATCACCGCGAACCTGGTCCCGGCTTTCAGCTTTTCCGGCTTATCAAGCGGTACTGTGTAATATCCCGCGTTGGTCGCATGGCCGCGGGCAACCAGGTGCTTCTTTGAAAAATCCCGGCTGGAATCCACATCCGTCGCCAGATACACCTCATACGAGGTCTCCGGTCCCGTGGCGTAAAAGCCGGCCGCCGCCAGGCTTTCGTCCGCCGCCGCCGTGTAGACATTGGCAAAATATGCGGTCTCCTCCCCATATCCCAGCTGGCCGATCCAGCCACACAAGTCGGACTGGTAGATCCGGTCGTAATTGTCCGTCGGCTCCACGCCGGTGTATAGGATGTTGTGAATCCCGATGTTGGTATCGTAGTAGGATACATAGAAGTATCCATCGTCTCCGAAGTCCGAGCCCCAGCTGTTCATACAGATGAAGGCCCCGTCTCCCTCTAAATCCATGTTGAAGTTATCTCTGGAATAATTGTCGTCCCACCCAATGATGACCACGTCGTGGTTGGGCTTCTCCGTGCCTATGTAGCAATACGCGTTATTGACACGATTATAGAATACGGAACGGCTTTTATAATTCTTTAGGGAGGTATAGAGAGAGCTCTGCACTCCGCCGTATAGATATACTGCCCGTTTGATCTGCTCATAATCCTTGCTGGGAAGGATCTGGATCTCCTGCACATGCTTAACCGGGCTCAGCCCCTCCGGCGAGTAGCCGTCCCCATAGGGATCGTCCTCCTCCAGCACAGGCCCCTGCCAGGCCAGCAGATACGCCATGGACATGGTGTACTCTCCGCCGTCGTTCTGGGTTAAGCTGAAGCTGTTGTTTAATGTCATGTGGTCCTCGGAAAAGTCGAAAACCTCCTCTGGCATCAGCGACGTCTCCAGCGCCTGCAGGGAAGCGAAGGACCAGCAGGTTCCCAGGGTCCCCTGGTTTTTCACCCGCTGTACTCTCCCGTTCTTCCTGTAATCATAGGCATAGGGCAAGATCCGCTCGCCCGGATGCATGGAAGTCATGCTGACGATCCGGTTTCTCACATTCCAGTCCAGCTTGTAGGAGAGTCCTTTCTCGATAACCTCCATGGGCAGGTACGGAATACCGTCCCGGTCCGTCAGGGTCTGCCCCAGCGCCATCGTCACATCATTGACGCTCATGTGGTCTTCGCCGTTTCGCAGCTCGATCCGCTTGGCATTCTGCTCGATCACCAGGCGGGACTGGTCATAATAATTGACTGCGCAGGAAAATGCCTGTGTCACCATCGACACCGGAATCATCACTGCCATATGACCCGTCATATAGACCGGTTCTTTTCCTCCGGCGTACTCTTTGCCGTCAACCATGAGGGTGATTCCCTTCCGGTTGGCATCGTCCACAACCAGCTGCTCCCATTCCGCAGGGAAGCTTCCGTACACCAGCCCTCGTTCAACGCCTCTTATGGAAAATAGATTCAGCTTCTGCAGTCCCACCACGGCAAGCAGAAGCAGGGCGAGCATGATATATAACCGTTTGCGCCTCACCTTATTCTCCTACTTTTTTCTTTGGCGGCCTTGGCCCCATAAACTGGTAAAAATATGTTTTCATCATTCCATTATAGATCTTGCGGTTTTTATCCGCCTTGCGTCCAATGTATTTCTCCGCGTCCTCATAAGCAGTGATTAAGTATGCCGACCAGGAATCCAGAGCAGCAAAACGCTCCCCGAACTCACGGTAGAGGGCAGGAAGATTCTCCTTCTCCTCCAGTCTCTTCCCATAGGGCGGATTGGTGATGATAAATCCGTACTTCTTGGGATGGCTGAGAGCGCTGACCGGTCTCTGCTGGAAATGTATCAGCTCCTCCACTCCCGCCAGCTCCGCGTTGCTTCTGGCGGCCTTCACGATGTCGCCGTCGATATCATAGCCCTGGATATCGGTTTCCACGGAGAGATCTAAAAGCTCGTTGGCCTCATCCATGGCCTCGTACCAGCACTTTTTGGGAATCAGATTCTGCCAGTCCTCCGACAAAAAGGAGCGGTTCATACCCGGCGCCATATTGGCGGCGATCATAGCCGCCTCGATGGGGAAAGTTCCGCTTCCGCAGAACGGGTCAACCAGTATCCTGTCCCCGCGCCAGGGCGTCAGAAGAATCAAAGCGGCGGCCAGGGTCTCCGTGATCGGAGCCTTGCTGGTCAGCGTCCGATAGCCTCTCTTGTGAAGAGACTCCCCGGAGGTATCGATCCCCACGGTCACCCGATCCTTGTATAAGAATACCCGCAGCGGATAACTGCTGCCGTTCTCCTCAAACCAGCTGACCCCATAGTGCTGCTTCAGCCTCTCCACCATGGCTTTCTTCATGATGGACTGGATGTCGGACGGGCTGAACAGCTTGCTCTTTATGGAGGAAGCCTTGGCAACCCAGAACTTTCCATCCTTGGGGATCAGCTCCTCCCAGGGGATTGCTTTTGTCTGCTGAAACAGTTCCTCAAAGGTCTCAGCCTGGAAACAGCCGACCTTCAAAAGAATTCTCTCTGCGGTGCGCAGAAAGACGTTGGCCCGGCAGATCGCCTCGTCGTCTCCGATAAAGGTGACTCTTCCGTCCTCCACCTGGGATATCTCATAGCCGAGATCAATAATCTCTTTTTTCAGAACCGCCTCCATGCCGAAATGACAGGGGGCGATCAGTTCATAATGTTTTCTCAATGATTTCTCCTTCTACAGGGACAGCTGTGTGATAATCTCCCCGTCCAGGGAGCGAATCGCAAAGACCTCGTCCTCCAGCATGGCGTAGGAGTGAGGGTTGCCGCCCTTGGGGATGGACACGGAACCAGGATTCAGCACGGTGATGTCCCCCACACGCTCGGCCTTTAACAGATGGGTGTGTCCATGGATCAGGATATCTCCCGCTTTCATCGGCGGGAGATGGTCCTGATTGTACACATGGCCATGGGTGGCATAAAATGTCTTTCCGTTCAACGCCAGAAGCGCATAGTCCGCCAGAATCGGGAACTCCAGCACCATCTGGTCCACCTCGGTATCGCAGTTTCCCCTGACAGCATAGATCTGATCGCCCAGCGGATTCAGCATGGCGATCACTTCCTTGGGCGCATACTCCTTGGGCAGATCATTGCGGGGGCCGTGATAGAGGATATCTCCCAGCAGGATCAGCCGGTCCGCCTTTGACTTTTTATAAATATCCAGCATCCGCGCACAATACCAGGCAGATCCATGGATGTCAGATGCAAACATATACTTCATAAGTGTTCTCCTTTGTCAATATAGCTATCCTTTATTTTACGTCCTCTAGCGGCCATCTGTCAATGAATTCTACGTTCTTACCATATATTTTCCCCTGTAAAATGCCGTTCCGCCCGCCGTATTGACCACCTGCCAGCCCCTGGGCTGCAAATGATTGCAGGCAAGCATACTTTGTCCCCCTCTGCTGCAATAAAAAACAATGGGCGTTTCCCGTGGTAATTCCGGGAGCCGGTCCTCCAAATCCTCGAAGGGAATATTGACGGCCCCCTTAATGTGTCCCCGCTCATAGGAAGACTTATTGCGTAAATCAACCAGAAACATCTGCTGTCCCCGGCTGATCCATTCATCCAGCTGATTGATGGGAATTGTTGGATATGACATTGACATAATATCACCTTTCCTTTCTATTATTACTGTATGCCGGAAAGGACATGGTGTGCATAAGGGGGACAACTGAAAAAGCGGCACAGCCGTATGGCTGCACCGCTTCTCCCCAGACTTGTCCGCACGCCTTTGTACGGATGGTCTTTTAGTAGTTAGAGCTGTTCTGAGAACTGTTTCTGGAACTGTTCTGAGAGCTGTTCTGAGAACTATTCTGAGAGCTATTCTGAGAACTGTTTCTGGAGCTGTTCTGAGAATTGTTCTGAGAACTGTTCTGAGAGCTGTTTCTGGAACTGTTCTGGCTGTTGTTCTGGTTATTATTCTGAGAGTTGTTCTGGCTGCTGTTGGAGCAATTTCTTGAAGAGGAATTGTCCGTGTCATTGTAATTATTCTTGTTTGCCATTTTAGTTACCTCCTAACTAATTTTTTGTTACATGAGTAGTATGGAACATATGAGGTAAATTATTCACTTTTCATAAATTTATAAAAAAATACAGTTAGGATTGCCAATTGCTTTTTCTGATTCGCTATAATATAATATCATAGAAGTAGAAGGTTTTCCCTTAATAAAACCAACTCTTCAATCCTTATTAAATTATTTATACTCCCCTCAAAAAACGCCAGTCAGCTCCCCTGACCGGCGTTTTTTCTATGAACTGCTCTATCGGATGATCACGCCCAGAAGCTTTGCCAGCTCCACGGCCTGCACAGGGCTCACAGCGGCTCCCGCAAGCTCAGAATAATCATCAGACAGGATCAGTCCGTCGATCTCACTCTCCGTAAAATCCATCCCTCCAAGCTTTGTCTTAAAAAATGATGCGCCGCTTAGCCTCACATGAAAAAACTCCACGTGCTTCCATTTGATCTCTGAAAATCCCGCCTGTTCCAGGCTGCTCTCCTCCACACGGATATACTCCAGCTTTCCGTGGTCAAAATTGGCCATCTGTAAGTTGCTGTCCCGGATCGTCATATGCTGAAGATAGCCGTTGGACATATCGGCTCCCATCCATTTACAGCTCTCGATCAGGCACCGGTTAAAATATCCGCTTTCAAACCGGCAGTTGGAAAAATCACATTTTCGGAAAATTACATCCAGAAATCCCGCCTTCTCAAAATCGCAGCCCACAAACCGACAGTTTTCCAATATCACATTTCGAAAATAAATCCGGTCCAGATCCTCCCCTTCCAGAAAGACGTCCCGGATCAGGCAGTTCATAATGTCCTGTTCCTCTCTCCTCACCGCCTCCAAAAGAGCGTCAAAATCCTCCGTTTCCTCCAAAACCGCATCCACATTCGGCTGTTTCATCTTCATGCCGGGCACCTCCATCTATCTGATTTCTCCAGTATACCCCATCCCCCGCCACAATTGGAAGCCTTTCCCTTATAATTTTGCTTGCCTGGTTTTTTATAGTATACTACAATACAGATAATAGCTAATCGACCAAACATGAGAGGAGCCTATGATGTTTACAGTAATCATCCTGTTTTGCAGTGTGTGTATAATCGGGTCCGTCGCCATTTCCTACTATATGATGGCCCATGGGGACGGGAAACGTCTGATGGGTGTGAGCATGACGAAGGAGGGGGCAAAACACCCTAAGACCCAGGCGGTGGTCAGAGACTATAAGAGGCGGCTTAAACGTTTTCTGCTCCTGATGGTGGCGCTTCATATACCGCTTTTGCCGTTTATCAACTGGTATACCTCCGTCTTTATCGCTCTCTATACGGTCTGGTGCCTGTGCCTCTTCCTGGGGGGCAGACAGCTCTTTCACAAAGGCTTTCTGGCCGTGTACCAGTTAAAGCAGGAGTATGGCTGGACGTCAGGCGGTGCCTCTGGCATGGCGGATGATGAGGAGTACCGGCTCAGGGGATATTACTGCAATCCCAATGATCCACGGCTTCTCATATCTTCCCCAGGCGGTATGAACTGGGAGTTAAACTTAGGCCGGCCCGCGGGACGCGTTCTCTTATGCCTTAGCCGGGGAGGTCTGGCGGTTCTTATGACGGTACTGATCGCCTTCTTCGCCGCCATGGATTTTATACCCTTTGGCATGGAGGTGGATCAGACCCAGGTCCGCATAACCGCCCCGGTCTACGGCACCTCGATACCCGTTGACGAGATTTTATCCGTTGGGCTGTCCGATGAGCTTCCGGTCTATCTCTATACCAGAACCAACGGAGCCGCTACCGATCAGTACGATCTGGGCCACTTCCGGCAAAAGGACGGCACCAAGGTCCTGATGTACTATTACAAGGATCATTCCCCGGTGATCCGCATCGATCTGGAGGACCGCCTCATCCTGTTTAACACCAAAAATCCAGAAAAGACGAAAGCACTTTATGAGGAGCTAGTGACGGTTCAAACACATCGATAAGCATTTTAAAAGCCCCGGCCATCTGGCCGGGGCTTCAGAGTGTCGACAAAGTCGCCACTCTGTGAACTTCATGGCTATGCCATAAAGTTCAGTCACGTAAGGATAAAATACCGATATCCTCGCGCAAGGGCTTTCGCCCCTAGAAATCGGCATTTTTGCACTGCGGCGGAAGTGAATTCCGCCTACGTGATTCCAGTTCGAGGGCGCGCCCTCGAGCTCCCGACGCGTAAAATTTAGTTTGTCTACAATCTGAAAGCCCCGGCCATCTGGCCGGGGCTTCTCTTTATCCCTTAACGGTTATCCGAAATCTTCGATTGTTTCTCAGTCGCCCATCATGTTCATGATCTTGACCGGGCTTCTGTAGTTCCAGGCTGAAATCTTGATACCTGTCTTATATGTAGAAGCGTGTATGATCTGTCCGTTTCCGATATACATCGCAACGTGGTTGACTCTCTTGCCGTTGCCGTAGAAGATCAGATCGCCGGGTCTCATCTGGTCTGCACTGACCGGAGTCCCGTATCCGGACTGTGCTCCGGAGTTATGTGGTAACGCGACGCCCGCGCCGTGCTGCATAACGTAGCGGGTAAATCCTGAACAGTCGGCTCCAGTGTTGGGATCAACACCGCCTGTGCGATACTTGCCGCCTACAAACTGCAATGCGTAATTGACAAGGCTGCCTCTGCGGTCTGCAGAAGCCTGTGCCTGAGCGACCATGGCCTGCTCGTTATCGGAAGCCGCTTCCTCTTCTGCCTGTGCTTCGCGGATCGAAGCGTTCTCCAGTGACATGAAACCCTGTGTATCACCGACCTGAACCTTCACGTAGCCGTCTCCCATATCCTCCACAACCTGATAGGTGGAACCCTGGCTGGCCTGTGCGATCACTTCGCCGGTATCCTTACTGATATTCACGTTCTCAGCTTCCACTGTGACTACATATCCACCGGACGCTAATCCCGGGCCGCTGATCTCATCGTTAACCGCCCACGCGGTTACTGGGTTTATACAAGCGATTGCTCCGCAAAGAGCAAGAAGTCCTGTTACACGAACTGTCATCTTATGCATTGTAAAATGGCTCCTAACTTACCGTTTATTTTTATCTTTTACGAATTGTTACATAAATGTTAAATCCTGTTACGAATTTATTATAGTACCATTTCCCTATTTCGTCAAGATCTTTCGGAAAAATTAAGATTTCCAGTTATTTCCTGTCATTTTTATTACATTTGCAGTTCTATGTAATGGGGTTGCACAAATTGTTACAAATATATTTAATTTATTACATCCACGACCTTGACGGGCTTTCTGTGGTCCCACTCGGAGATCTTGATGCCGGTCCTCTCAGTGGAAGCGTGGACGATCTTTCCGTTCCCCATGTAGATAGCCACATGGTCGATATGTCCGCCGGTGGCATAGAATACCAAATCGCCCGGTCTGGCCTCGTCGATGTCCACCGTCTGGCCCTGTCCAGCCTGGGTCCGGGATGTGCGGTTTAAGTTGATGCCTGCCGCATGCTCCATCACGTATCTGGTAAAGCCGGAGCAGTCCACCCCCGTGTGGGGATCTCTGCCGCCGTAACGGTATCTGCCGCCCAAAAACTGAAGCGCATAGCTGATCACATCCTGTCTGGTCTTCACCGACTGATCCACATCTTCCCTTGTAGTCTCGATCAACGTGGCATCCTCTAACGGAAGGTAGCTCACCGTATCTCCCAGATCGATCTTCACCCATCCATTGTTGGAGGAGGACTGTACCGCATAGGTCTCACCCAGATCCACATCCGCCACCGCCTGGGATTCCAGTTCCGGTTTCGTATAGATATGACTATTGGGGGCTTCGACTTTGGCTACTAACGCGGTGCTGGTCTTCACACCGATCTCAGGAATTCTATACTCTTCTGCCATGACAGAGGCCGGCACTGCCAGAGAAAATACTCCGCACAGACAGAATAAACGCAACGAACGAACCACTTGATTACCCATAGTTTTACTCCTGCATATAATCATCAAAGCGGGTTACAAAAGCTTCGAATATATTACATAATTATTAAAATTTGTTACATTTTTAGTATATTTCGTTTACGATACTTTTGTCAAGACTATTATAGGAAGAAAATGGGTAATCTGCACAAAAAAAGAAGGAAATGCCGTACTTTTATGGCATTCCCTTCAAAAACACTGTACCGCGGTCAGACAAGAATCTTAAAATGTTCTCCTGCCGTCTCTGCAAATGTTAACAATTTCTCTCTCAGTTCCTCCCTGACAGCCCTGTAATCAGGATCTCCGATCCGGTTGTTCTTCTCCAGAGGGTCCTTCTCCAAATCGAACAAGTATTTCTCCCGGTATTCCTCACTCCCGCTCTCATCCCAGGGATTTTTCTCCGGCGCATAGACCACGTACTTGTAGCGTCCCGTCCGCAGAGCGCGTCCCACATAGCTTTCACTGATCTGAATATAGACGGATTCCTCCCAGCTCCCGCAGTCCGCCTCCTGGAGCGGCCGCCCCTGAAGTTCGTCCAGTGCCTCACAGCCTGCGGCTGTCAATATGGTCTTCGGAAGGTCGATCAGGCTGACCAGGTGCTCCTGCCGCTGCCCGGGCAAAAAGCCTTCCCCTTTGATCAGAAGGGGAACATGGATCGTTCCCTCGAAGCTGTTGCGCTTGTAGTCGTCATAGCCGCCCGGAACCACCTCGTCGGCGTGAGTTCTGAAATGACAGCCGTGATCACTGCCGTAGATCACCATAGTATCCTCATACAAGCCTCTGGCCTTCAGCGCATCGATTATTCGCCCGAAATTGCGGTCCAGCGCATTGCAGCAGCCCAGGTAATCGGGATAAAACTGCTCCCAGTCGCCCCGGCCCGGCTCCAGATCCGCCGGAGGGGTAAAATTACCGAACCGTTCGCGGCTTCCGTCGGGACCCTCATAGTCATTCCGGTCGTTCTGATGATGGGGTTCGATGTGGGACACCATGAGGAAGAAGGGCTTGTCGTCCTCATACTCCTCGATATACTTCACCGCATAGTCTGTGATACAGTCAGTCCTGTATCCGGTAAACTCCCGTTTATTCCCATCCTTGTCAAAGATATAGCCGCCGTAGCCGTGGGAAGTAAATTCCAGCACGTCCGCGGCCATCCAGTAGTCATCATAGCCGCCTCTGCGCTCCAATGGCACGGCGGCCGTCTCATAGTGGTTCTCGTTCTCATCGGAGGCCAGATGCCATTTGCCCACATACGCCACCCGGTAGCCGGCCTCCCGCAGGCGGCGGGCCAGTGTCTTTTGATCTAAGGGCAGCGCCACCGCGTTTCGATAACACCCGGTCTGGGTGGGATAGAGTCCTGTCTGTAGCATGGCTCTGGCGGGGCCGCAGACAGGCTGTGGGGTGTATGCCCGCCCAAAGTTTACGGCGTCCTCCGCCGCGAAGCGGTCCAGGCAGGGGGTGACGGGAAGCGGCTGTCCATTGCAGCCCAGCGTATCCGCCCTCTGCTGATCCGAAAAGAAAAATACGATATTCTGTCTCTTGCTCAATTGAAACCTCCTATTCTTTCACAGCGCCCGCAGTAAGGCCGGATATCATGTACTTCTGCAGGAAGATAAACACAATCAGAATCGGAATCGCCGCGCCCACGGCCGCCGCCATGACACGGCCCCAGTCGTAGTTGTATTCGCCCAGATACGTCATAGCGATACCGGAAGCCAGCGTCCTCATCTCCGTCTTGTTGACCAGAGTCAGGCCCCATAAGAAGTCCTCCCAGGAGATCAGAAAGGAGTACAGGCCCACAGCCAGGATGCCGGGCTTTACAAGCGGCAGAATCACCATAAACAGTGCCTTCCCCTTAGGGCAGCCGTCGATGTAGGCCGCCTCCTCCAAGGACTTGGGGATGGTGTCAAAGAAGCCTTTGAGTATCCACGCGGACATAGGCAGCGTATTGGTGGAACAGGCCAGCACAAGGGCCGTGTAGGTGTTTAAGAGGCCCAGCCGGAAGTACATGTTGTACAGCGCGATCAAAAGCGTCATGGCCGGAAACATCTGGGTGGAGAGAAACAGCATGAGGACGAATTTGTCCCCCTTAAAACGGTATCTGGAAAATGCATAGGATGCCAGCACCGCCAGCGCCAGGGTTACCATCGTGGTGATGCCCGAAACGATGATATTATTTTTATAAAATATCAGGAACTTGCCGTCGCCCAGGATACCGATGTAGTTGGCCAATGTCACGCTCTTGGGGATAAACTGCGGCGGCAGCCGTCCGATCACGTCGTTGGATTTTACGGATGTCAGGAGCATCCAGTAGATAGGAAATACGAAACAGATGGTCACCGCGGTTATGATTACATACAGCGCAGCTTTCTGCCATGTCTTTTTCTTCATCATCGATCCTCCTTCCTAATAGTCCACTTCTTTGGCCGACAGTATCTTGTTGTAAAGCGTGGAGAATATCACCAGGAATGCCAGCCAGCAGACACCGATGGCCGCGCCCTTGCCCAGATCAAAGCCTGAGAACGCCACCTCATAGGTGTAGAGGGGCAGCGTGGTAGTCGCACGCACCGGACCGCCGCCGGTCATGGTAAAGAACAGCACAAACATCTGGAAGTTCGATACGATGGAGGTCAGGGTCACGGTCTTGATCGCCGGCATGATACAAGGGAACGTGATGTTCAAAAAACTTCTGGATACCGGTGGCTCCGTCGATCTCGGCCGCCTCCTTCAAGTCCTCGGGCACCGTCTGTAGCCCCGACAGAAGCATGATCATCATCAGAGGCATCTGTTTCCACACCGCCGAGATAATCACGCCCAGCATAGCGGTTTTGGGATTGCCAAGGATGCTGAAATCATCGAAGCCCAACAGATAGTTGGCAATTCCATACTGAGGCTGGTAGATAAACATCCAGGTCACCGCCACCACCAGGGACGGTATGGTCCAGGGCAGAAAGAGTAAACTTCGAAACGCTCTCTTCCCCTTTAAATTCTTCATATTCAGGATCAGCGCTACCAGGAGTCCTATGATAAATTGCAGAAACACGGTTCCGCAGACGTAGATAATCGTCCTGCCGAAGGTGCTTCCAAACTCCTTGTCGGCAAACACGGCCTTATAATTGCCAAAGTTATTCCAGGTGATATGATTCATGTCTAACAGATTATAATGATAGAAACTCATTCTGATCACGACAAATACGGGAATGATAATCGTCACTGCCAGCATTCCCACTGCCGGAGCCAGGAGCGAAACCATAAACCAGTTGATTTTCTTCTTCTTTTTGGGCATTCCAGCCATCTTACACATCTCCTTTTCCTATATCCGGCGAAGGGGCCTCCCCCAGAAAGCTCAGCACCGTCTGTAAGGTATCCCGGTAATCCGCCTCACTCTGCTCCGGATGATGAAAGCCGTGTCTGCGCCCCGGGTAGAGCTTTACGCTGCACGCGCCTCCTGCTTTGGCGTAAACCGCCGCAAAGCTTTCCAAGTCAGCCGCTGGTGCGATCTCATCGTCAGTCCCGTGCATGGCTAAGATGGGAGGACCTGCCTTTCCCAGTCCATGGAGCGGACACATTCCCTCAAACGGAAACCGGATTCCGATCACCGACTCCACCCAGTCGTTGATGGAGCAGGTGCAGCACACCGGGTTAAAGAGCACGTTTTTCTCAGGCAGAACGCCGATCCGGCTCCTGTACGGCTCCAGCAGAGCGGCGCACAGCACCAGATGACCTCCCGCGCTGGCTCCTCCGACGCTCATCCGCCCAGGCCCGATTCCATAGCGCTCACACAGAGTTTTTGCAAACGTCATCCCTGCCACTACGTCCTCCAGCTCTGCCTCCGGGAATACCCCATGCTTTCTGTAGGTGCGATACTCCGGCAGGAACACCGTGTACCCGGCCTCCGAAAGATCGGCAGCAAAACGGCGGAAGCGATGGCGGTTGTCGTCCATCCAGCCTCCGCCGTAATAAAATACCATGGCTTTCCTTAAAGACTGCCGGGGCAGATAGCACTCGACATTCAGCGTCTGCCCCGGAACTTCAAAACTTATGATCTCCTGCGCCTGCGGCAGGATGTTACCACTATTAGTTTCCATACATTCCATTGATCGTCGTCTCGGTCTCCGTCAGCACGGTCTTGATGTCCTCATTGTTGATCACGATGCGCTCGATGCCCTTGGTCAGCTCGTTCATGGCATTGTCAAACATGGCGTTGGTGGCCGGCAGCGGACGTGCAGTCTCGGACTGTTTGTTAAAGACCTCCATAAAGCTGTCCTCGTTCATCTCCGGAAGGGAGGCGATGGAGGCTCTGGCGGAGAGTACGGCGTTGGACTTGTGGTATTTCAGCATGGCTTCCTTGCTCAGCAGATATTCCACCAGCTTAGCGGCAGCCTCCTTGTGCTCTGATTTTGCGGAAATTCCGATCTGATGCTCGGTATAGATGGTCTCGCTCTTGCCGGTTTTCCCTGCCGGAACGATAGCCACGCCCATCTTCTCATCAAATGCCTCGCCCAGACCGCTGCTCTCGCGGAATGCGCCCCGCCCCATATCGCCGTCAAAAAGATTCCGATCCGCCCAGCCGCGAACAGACCGCGTAAGTCCTTGATCTCCAGGCCGGAGGGGTTCACCTTGTCGTCTGTGATCTTCTTTAACCAGGTAAGAGCCTCGATATTCTCATCGGTGGCTAAGGAAACCTTGCCGTCGTCGCCCAGGAACTGACCGCCGAAGGCGTAGAGGATGCCATTGGCGAGTGTACCGGTCTGAGATACCTTTCCTGTGGAGAAGCCGATTCCATAGATGGTGTTTCCTGACTCATCTTTTCCCAGCTTCGCTATGGCCTCGGCCGCCGCTGTCATCTCATCCCAGGTTGCCGGTGCCTTCTCCGGGTCTAAACCGGCCTTGGTGAACAGATCCTTATTATAATACATGGCGATGGGATGAGGTGCCCAGGAAAGTGCCATCACCTTTCCGTCGTAGGTGGTTCCTGAGAGATATCCCGGATAGACGTCATCGATCACATCCTGGGATACGAGACCGGTCAGCTCCGTTAAGATCCCCGCTCCGTTGAAGGCTGGCATCATGGTAGAGTTGCCCATGATCACATCCGCGGCGTTGCCGGAGGTTCCTGCGATCAGCACCTGATCCTTGTACTGGTTAAACGGAATCGCCAGAGATTCCACCGTGATATCCGGGTTCTCCTTCATAAAATCGCCGATCATCTCCTTAAAGATCGCGGAGGTAGCTTCCTCCGAATCCAGCCAGTTGCTCATGGTAATCGTAACCTTTTCCCCGTTGGACTCCGCCGCCTTGGAATCCGCTTCCTTGGACTCCATACCGCCCCTGCGGTTTCCGTAGGAGCCGCAGTACCGGCAGTCGGTGTATTCGACGTCTTGGCGCCACAGCCTGAGAGAGCCAGACTGGCGGTCATCGTAGCAGATAAAAGCACCCCAATCAATTTCTTCATAACTAAATCCTCCTTTACAGACAATACCTTCGTTGGCTTCATGACTTTATTATATCAGTATCCCCGCGGCTACAGAAGGGGTGCAAAATTCAGCTTTGGTGCTTTTTTATAGTTTAATACATCATATTGTCACTTTATTGTGCATTTCCACGTCTCCCATTGGGCGTTTCCCCGTATTTCTTCTTGTAAAGCCGTGCAAAATGCTTGGTGCTGGCATATCCTACCATCTGTGCGATGTTGGTAATCTTCAAATCCGTGTTGAGGATCAGGTTGCGCGCCTTCTCCATCCTCAAATCGGTCAGATAATCAATATATTTCATCCCGGTCTGGCGTTTGAACGGCGTGGAGAAATAATTGGTGTTCATATGTACCTCCTGGCTCACTTCCTCCAGACTGATATTTCTATAGAAGTTATTCTCTATAAAATGAATCGCCCGTCCGATGCTTCCCTCCTCCGCCGGCAACGCCGTCTTCTCCTCATGATCTGCCGCAACACACTCCTCGCCAAGCAGCTTTTTGAGACAGTCCGTCAGTTCGAATCGGTTGACAGGCTTTAGAATATACTCCTTCACCCCGCAGCGTATGGCGGTTCTGGCATATTCAAAATCCCGGTAGGCGCTGATCGCCACATACTCCGTGCTGATTCCGTCCTGTACCGCCTGCTCGATCATGGCCAGGCCGTCCATGACAGGCATCCGGATGTCGGCTATGACCACGTCCGGGTTCCACACCGCCATGGTCTTATACCCCTCCATGCCATTGTCCGCTTCCCGGATCTCCACATCCGTCAGAGCGCTCTCCACGATCCGGTGTATACCCTGGCGGATAATAGCCTCATCATCACATATCAATATCTTCTTCATTCCCCATCCTCCCCATGAATTGGAATCTTCATCGCCGCGATAGTCCCGATCCCCTCCTTGGAATGGATCATGAAGGTGCTGTCCTCCCCAAAGATCAGGCGCAGACGCCGGCTTAAATTTCTTAACGCAAAGCAGTCCATGGTCTTCTCGCTGCAATCCGGCTGCAGAAGCTTTCGTATCCGCAGAATCCGTTCCTTTGATATGGCGATTCCGTCGTTAAAGATTCGGATCACCAGTCTGTCTCTGCGTTCGCACACGGAGATAATCAAATTCCGCTGCTGCAATACCTCCTCAAACCCATGCTTAAACGCATTTTCCACCAAAGGCTGTATACTGAGTCTCGGCACCTTCCGCTCCATGCAGTCGGCGTTTATCCGGTAATACACCTCAAATCGGCCTGGAAAACGGAGCTTCTGGATCGTCACGAAATTCCTCACATTTTCCACCTCCTCCTTCACGGTAACCAAGGTGCCGTCCTCCATGGAGTAGCGCATCATGGAAGAAAATGCCTGTGCCATGTCCGCGATGTCGTACTGGTCGTGGATCAGAGCCATCATGGATATACTCTCCAGGGTGTTGTAGATGAAGTGGGGATTGATCTGACTCTGCAGCGCCCTCAGCGTGGCCTGCTGGCTCTCGATCTTCACCAGGTATTCATTTTCTATGAGCTGCTTCATATCCCGGACCATGGTGTTTAAACTTCCTGCCAGCTCTCCGATCTCATCTCTCCGGCAGTCTCTGACCTCCACGTCCAAGTTTCCGGTGGCGATCTCACGGGTGGCATCCCGAAGCACGATGATTCTGGCAGCAAACCAGTCCGCCAGTATCTTGTCAACCAGGTAGATCAGCAGGATTAAGAGCGCCATGCCTCCCAGAAAGTAGACCAGGGCCTTTCCATATCCCCTGCGCAGCTCCTTCAGTTGGATACGGTACTCGATATCCTCATCCAGAGCGCCGGAATGGGCATAGACCGACACGTACTGTTCTCCGTCCCGGTACTTTTCTGAGGCGATCCGTTTTTCCCCCACCAGGATGGCGTCCGCGCTGTCCACCGTCAAGTCGGCAAACAGCTGCTCTAGCTTCTCCTTGTCCAGCTCCAGATAGACCATGCCGATCACCTGACCGTCGTTTACGCTGACGATATTGGATGCCAGGATATAGACCGGCCTGCCGTCCACGATGGAGGTCCCCTCCATCTGATAAAAGGATTGCTCCCCGCTCATCAGGCGCTGAAACCACGGGGTCCCGCCGTAGATCTGGTACAGCTCCCTGTCAACGAAGTCTCTGGAAAATGTTTTCTGGGAATCTTTGATATAAACTGAGATATTGACGGCTCTCTGGTTGACGATCGTCATGTTGGCCATGCGGTAGCGGATAAAATCTCTGAAATCCAGCTTATCCTTAAAGCTCTCCGTCTCATAGCGGGCGATGGCGATCTGGGCGTTCATGTCCGTGATCAATAGGTTCATGGCCTCCCGCGCCTGGGTAAAACAGCCGTCTAACTCAGCCACAGTCTTGTCCAGAAGCAGCTGTGACTGACGTTTGGAATTGTCGACGTTGACATTATAGAATACAAAGAACACAATCATGAAGATAATCGCGATCGGCACCACCGCTGCCGCCCAAGTGGACAGGATCAGCTTTTTCTGTATGGATGCGCCGCGAAACTTATTCCGTCCATTCCCCTTTTTCATACATCCCCCTCCGGCTGGATAGCCAAAGCCCCGGGAGCAGGCGGCCTGGCCGTCTGCCCCTGGGGCTCTTTTCATATATGCGGTCCGTTACCTTCTACTTCCCCGGGTAAGCACCATAATAATATAGACGATGATCAATATCGGCAGAAGAGGCACCAACAGACTGAAGATCCCTCCCACGATAGCCAGCACCAAAAACAGCACGCCCACCACAATCACTCCCAGCAGCAGCTTCCAATACCATTTGTTTAAATCATAATAATGGAAGGAACCGCTCTGGCGTCCGCCTGCCTTCTCATAAGACGTGCTTCCCTGATCATCATAGGTGGATTCGTAGGCGGACCAGGTTCCCTGACCGGCCCCATCCACTCCCACCGTGGAATCGATGATCGTTCTGGCTATCAGTCTGGGATCTCCGATCGCCTCCAGCACCTCTCTCTCCGGCGTCCCCCTGCCGGTCTCCTCTGAGATATACTGGCTATAATAACGTAAATTTTCCTGGATCACTGACGCCGGTACTTCCCCCTGCAGAGCCTGCTCCAGGCCATTTAAAAATTCTTCTTTGCTCATCTGAGTCTCCTCTGTATCGCTAATAAACTGGGTTTATTGTATCATCTCAGAGAATTTTCGTAAAGCCGTCACCTCTAAAGTTATTCTTAAACTTTTCTAAAACCATGCCTTACTCCACCTTTTCCTTGAGAATACCCTCTCTGTAAGCGGCGACCAGCTCCTTCAAATCGTCGATGCGGCCGGCCAGTGCTTTGCCGTTGTCGGTATCGGCCACCATGACCCGTTTCTTCATGGCTTCCACGATATAGACCTTGGGTGTGCTCTCCGTGTCCGGGTTAAAGGGCTTGTGCTCCGCCAGGGCCAGATGGTTGGAGTTAAAGATCAGTGTGTAACCGGCGATCCCGGTCTTGGACTGATATGCCTTGGAGAGGCCGCCGTCGATGATGAAGAGCTTTCCGTTGGCCTTAACCGGCTTTTCCCCGTCCTTGATCTTCACCGGCACATGGCCGTTGATGATGTGAGCGCCCTCCCTCGGAAGCCCGAATTCCTCCAGAATCCGGTTGCACACGTCCTCCTTCTGGCTCAGCTTGTAGTAGGGGTTCATGTTCTCCTTCCAGAGCTCCGGATCGTCGATAAAGTAGTGCTCAAAGGTCGTCATCTTCTCCTTGCCGTACAGTGGGGACTTGGAGCCGCCCCACAGATACCACATGAAGTCCCTGGCCTCCACCTTCTGGGGTGAATCCTCGGGCAGGAAATAGGCGTTCTGAATCTGACGGTCCAGATAGTCCATCAGCTCCCTGCCGCCGTATAATTTGCCGCCCCACTCCAGCGTATCGAAATCCCCCTCCTTGGTCATGGGGATGCAGCCGTGGTAGAGCAGGTTATTGTTATAGCATTTGTAAAGTCCGCCGTGAGAATACAGGAACTTGATGTGCTTGTGTAGCAGATCGCTGTGCCGGAATGAAAGCTCCAGCGTGTGCAGCAGATCCTCCTCCTCCTCGGTCAGCTCCAGTGGATTCTCCGGGTTCACCGTGGGAAGCAGCATGTCGGTCATAGGGTACTCGCGGCCCTCCACGGTCACGGTTCCACGCTCATAGTCGATATGCTCCAGAAGAATCCTGTCGTCCATCTGGTATTCCGGATGGCGTTTGATGATCTGGCCCTCCACCTTGAACTGGATCAGCGCAATCGCCTTGTGCATCTTGGCCGCCAGATCCGGGTCCACGGCATCGTAGATATTTTCATCCAGGATGTGAGGGATAAACCGCTCACAGGGATCGTTGGCATAGACCTTGGCCGCGAACATGGAGAGCGGGCGCAGATTGATCCCATATCCGTCCTCCAGCACATCAAAGCTGTTGTAGCTGATGGCGATCCGCAGGACATTGCAGATGCAGGCCCGGTTGCCGGTGGCGGCGCCCATCCAGGAGATGTCGTGATTGCCCCACTGGATATCCACATCGTGAAAATGCATCAGCTCGTTCATAATAATATCCGCCCTGGGCCCTCTGTCGAAGATATCTCCTATGATATGGAGCACGTCGATGGTCAGGTTCTGGATCAGCTCGCACAGCGCGATGATAAACTTGTCCGCCACGCGGATGTCGATGATGGTGTGGATGATCTCGCTGTAGTAGATCCGCTTGTTGTCGTCATTGTAATCCACGTGCAGAAGCTCGTCGATGATGTAGGCGAACTCCGGCGGCATCTTCTTACGGACCTTTGAGCGGGTGTATTTGGACGAAACCATCTTGCAGATCTGCACGAGGCGGTAGATAATAACCTTCTCCCAGTCATCGGTGTTCTTGCCTGCCAGCGTCATCTTATTGATCACGCGCTCCGGATAGTAGATTAAGTTGGCCAGCTGCACCTGCTCCTCCTCCGGTATGATGTGGCCGAAGGTCTCCGATATCTTCTCCCTGATGATACCGGACGCGCTCTTTAGCAGATGGACAAATGCTTCGTACTCTCCATGTAAATCACTGAAAAAATACTCGGTACCCTTGGGCAGCCCCTGAATCGCTTTTAAGTTGATAATCTCGCTGGATGCCGCTTTCACAGTCGGGTACTCCCTGGATAATAGTGTGAGATACGCCAGATCTCTCATCTTCCTCCCCCCTTTACGGCCTCGGGAAAATATCCCCCGGGCGGTTGTATTTCTATAGTCTTTATAGTATCATATTTTCTATCAAATAGGAAGTTATAAGGAGAAAACTGACATGGAACAGCTTTATGTATTCGGCACTGGCAACGCTACAGTGACCCGGTATTATAACACCTGCTTTGCCATCCGCGATGGGGAAGAGTTTTTTATGACGGATGCGGGCGGAGGAAATGGAATCCTGGGAATCCTGGAGGATATGAAGGTGGACTTAAAACATGTGCATCATATCTTCGTCACCCACGAGCACACGGACCATATACTGGGGATCATCTGGATCGTGCGCATGATCGCCACGGCCATGAAGAAGGGGACTTATGAGGGGGATTTGAACCTCTACTGCCACGAGGATCTGCCGGAGACCATCACGACGCTGTGCAGGCTGACGCTGCAGGGCAAATTCTATAAGATGATCGGCGACAGAATCCATCTGATTCCTGTCCACGACGGGGAGACGAGGGCGATCCTGGGCCATACAGTGACATTTTTTGACATTCACTCCACCAAGGCCAGGCAGTACGGATTTGCCATGATATTAAGCGATGGAAGCCGCCTGACCTGCGCCGGGGACGAGCCTTATCATCCCTCCTGTGAAAAGTACGCCAGAGGAAGCAGCTGGCTTCTGCACGAAGCCTTCTGTCTCTACAGCGACCGTGAGCGGTTCCAGCCTTACGAAAAACATCACAGCACAGTTCAGGACGCCTGCCGTCTGGCCGAGGAGCTGGAGATCAAAAACCTGGTTCTCTGGCATACGGAGGACAAGCACGCCGGCAACCGCAGGGAGCTTTATATGGAGGAAGGAAGCCGGGATTATCACGGGAATCTCTATATTCCGGAGGATCGGGAAATCATCGATCTGGTATAAATTAGAATTTTTTTGCAGCTTCATGCATCAGATATGGTTTTTTCTACCACTATTAGTATGAAAAAACAAAAAAGGAGGCTTTTATTATGAAAAAGCGATCGTTATTGCAGCAGCGGTTATCGCCGCAGCCCTGCCCCTCAGTGCATGTACTCAGGCTGCACCGGTTTCAGCGGCCACCGCTCTGCCGGCCAATGAACATATGATCACAGTCGAAGCAAAGGAGGTCGTCAAGGTCGTCCCCGATGTGGCCGATATCAAGTACGGAGTCACCACCCAGAACGAGGATGCAGACGCCTGCCAGAAGCAGAACACGGTGGATGTCAACAAGGTTATCGACACGTTAAAAGCAGCAGGCAGCGACGAAGCCAAGATCCAGACCTCCGGCTACGGTTTAAATCCCACCTACGACTGGATCAACAACAAGCAGGTGATCACCGGTTATGAGATGACCACGGACATCACTATCTCCGGCGTATCCATCGACCAGGTCGGCTCCCTGATCTCCGATTCCGTCAGCAGCGGAGTCAACAACATTCAGTCCGTCACCTACAAGTCCAGCAGCTTCGACGCCAGCTACCAGGAAGCCTTAAAGCTGGCCGTGGAGTCCGCCAAAACCAAAGCCACAGCCCTGGCCGAGGCCGGCGGCTGCAAACTGGGTTCCATCATCTCCGTCACCGAGTATTCCCAGTACCCCGAAGCCCGCTACACCAACAACCAATACTCCATGAAAACCCGCGCCGTTACCGGCGCCGGTGCCGCCGCCGACACCGCAGCCGTCATGCCGGGAGAGGTTGGCGTGGAGGCCGCTATCAGCGTACAGTTTGCGATCGAGTAGCTCACTGAGTTTGCGAAAAAACGGCGTTATGTCCCTGTTTGGGGGCATAGCGCCGTTTTTCATGTTATTTTAAGTTCAAGACAGGGCCTGCAAAGCTTGGGACTGCTGCGCCGGTTGCCTTGTTGATTGTGTAGCTGTTGTAGATCTTGAACTGTGTGGGGGTGTTCTCATCGCCGATGTTGACTACGATCTCTTTGCTGTTCTCGTGATCGATTCTCATGACGGCGTTGGGGTAGAGACCTTCTTTGGTCAGGGCCTGGCGCAGGAGGGCGAACACGTTGTCTTTGTTGATCCTCTCTGCCTGGGTGTCTGTCACCATGATACCATCCTGGCCTAAGTAGTATCCATCCACCCACTGGTTTACGGTCTTGGTGCCGTTAATGGGATCTAAGTAGAACCAGCAGCCCTGGTCCTGGAACCAGCCGGTCACCATCCAGCCGGATGCGTCAAAGTAGTACCAGTCGTCACCAATCTTCGTCCATCCGGTGGCATAGGTGGAATCGTCATAGCTGTACCACCATCTGCCGCCCGGCGCCTTCTCCCATGCGGCCTGGGCCGTCATCACGGAACCGAAGGTCAGCCCCAGCGCCGCTGTCACTGTCAGCAATCTGTATAGGAAACGTTTATGCATCATCATTCCTCCTTCGAATGGTCTTATCATCTCTATAATTTACCACATTTGAGGATGATTTACAAATAAACTATTTCTAAAGTTCTTCTTAACGAATCCTTAGAGGGCCATGCGGTAGATGTTAACGATATCCTCTTTTCCCAGCTCCCGGATGCCGGTCAGCGTTCGTTTACCGAAGAATGTGCACTTCTCGGCCATCTCCTCAAACTTCTCGTCGGTGACGTCCAGCTCAGAGAGGGAAACCGGCATGCCAAGGCTGCGGCAGAAGTCCTCCATCGCCTGGATACCAGCCAGAGCCGTCTTCAGCGGATTCTCAAAATCCATATCCACATTAAACACACGGACTGCCAGCTGGGCGAACCGGTCCACGTCGCACTCGCACACATATCTGGCCCAGGAACAGAACAGAGCCGAAAGTCCCGCTCCGTGGGCGACTCTCGGATACATACCGGACACCTCGTGCTCCATCTGGTGAACCTGCATAAGGACTTCTCTTCCAAGGCCGGTCAGGTCATTGTGAGATAAGCTGCTGGCCCACATGAGGGTAGCTCTCGCCTCATAATCCTCCGGGTTCCTGTCGGCGATCCGTCCTGCCTCCAGAACCGATTTTAACAGCCCCTCGGCGATCCGGTCCGTCAGAGGCGTTCCCTTGGTCGGGCTCAGATACCGCTCCAGCGTGTGCATCATGATATCCACGGTACCACAGCCTGTCTGGTATTTGCTCACGGTGTAGGTCAATTCCGGGTTACAGATGGCAAACAGCGGGCGATGGGTCCTGGAGTTGAACCCTCTCTTTAAGCCGCCGTCCTCGTTGGTAATCACGCAGGACTGGCTGGTCTCGCTGCCGGCAGCGGACAAGGTCAGGATGTTGCCATGAGGGAGGGCCTTCTCCGGCACCGCCGTCTTCTCAAAGAACTTCCACACATCCACATCCGGGTTCACCGTTCCATCAGCGATGCACTTGGCCGAGTCAATCACGCTCCCGCCTCCCACTGCCAGAATAAAGTCCACACCCTCTCTGCGGCACAGCTCTATCCCAGCCTTCGCCATGGAGAGCGTCGGGTTCGCCTGAACCCCTCCCAGCTGCACATATTCAATTCCCTCATCAAAAAGAGCCTTTAGCACCTGATCCAGCAGGCCGCTCCTCTTCACGCTCCCGCCTCCAAAATGAACCAGCACCTTCTTAAACCCACACTCCCGTATAATCTTCCCCACCTCAAGCTGGGTTCCCTTTCCAAATATCACACGCGTTGGTACACAATAATCAAAATTATTCATGATAAACCTCCCTGTTATAATTAAATATGACATCAGGATCAAAACCATTTATAAATGCCTAAAAAAATTATACCACATGAAATAGCTCCAGGCATTATTTATATGAAGATTTAATCCTATTATTAGAATAGCAAAAAAACAGGAGTTGTTGCCCCAGCAGATCGCTTCTGCTCTTGCAACAACTCCTATTATCAATTATTACGCCTTAGCATGGAAAAATGAATAAAAATCATCACTGTTTCGAATAAGATTATCAACCTCCTCCGGCTTATAACCTTCACCAAGCATATGATACACTTTATCATACGCTTCATCGCTGAACTGCAAATTATATTTGAGTAAAATATTAATAGTCTTGTTTTCTCTTTCACTCATTTGCCCATAAAATTCATCCAACCGGCGGCATAAGTCCTTTATATATACCTGATGCTCTTTGGTCCCGAGGCAACTCTCCCATGCATTATTCAGACTGTCGGTTATCTGCTCCAACGATGTAATCGCCTCCCCGGTTTTTTCCAGGAAATTCTCTCTGTCCCGCTCTAAAAAATAAATACTGTCATCCATTCTAAAAAAAATCACCATAATTGTTCTGAAATGCAGATGATGTCAGCGATAAGGAAGCTTTCATACTGCGTTGAGTCATTCTTCCTATACTAGAAAAATCTGTATTCCTATATTCTAAATACTGGTCAATTTTTTGATCAAGCTCTTCAAGCCGCTTCGACAGTATGTCCATATTGTTATATGCGGTTCTTGCTGGAGTACAATACTGCGCTACAGTAGTAAATTCTTTATTGTCCTCTATCATGTCTTCGGAATAGTTGGCATAAAAATAATTTACTGCTTCATCGGCCTCTTTTTGAAGCTGGGCTCTCTCATCCATAAGACTCTGATAATCCTCCAACTGCTTTTTATATGCCTCCAACCGATCATTACTGATACGGGTAATTTCAGAAAGCGCCCTATAATCCATAATTTCGTCTCCATGTAACGAAGCTTCCTTCAAAAGTGCTTTCCCACGCTTGCTCAGAGTAATCTTCGGCGAATTCATGCTCATCTTCTGGTTGATATCAGACACTATATTGGAAACATTTGCATTTGTAGGTTTTTGCGCGTTTTTCACTACAGAGTTACGGTTCCAGACTGCATGATTATTGGTATGTGCTATTCTCATAAAGTATACATCCCTTCTGGCTATTTTGTATCAAGCCAAAACCATGACCCATCGCTTCTCTTCTTATACTCCCATCCATCTCCGAGTTGCTTAGTATGATAGCCGGTGGTAGCCATAATTGTCTTAGTGTAGGCAGCAGCATTTTGGCAACTTATGGTCATTTCAGTCGTGGTAATATAAGCCATTTCGTCCAATTGGCCAAAGAAAGCTGTACCGGTACTTTCTCCCATATTCCCACGGGATACAGTTTCGTAGCCTAATAACGTGAAATACTCTTCATACGCTGTATGATGCGTAAAGTATCCGTTCGCATCTGTGGTTAAATTTAATTGGAATTGTCTCGCTCCAATAGGCATAGTCACATAAACAGTTACGTTGGCCCTTGGAGTACCATCACTATATTTCGCATAACCCGAAATCGTGAAATCACTCCCCAGATAATAACCAGTAATACCGTTTACAGGCATTCTACTAGTGACATTCTCATATACATACTCTGGACTATCATATGTATCGGCCATTCTGGTTGATTTATCGTAATCAACCCACCGCGAAGAAGATCCCTCTGGAATCGGGTTCACCGAACCAGTTTGGCTATTACTGATAGTTTCCACATCACTCAGTATAACCTCTCCCGTACCAGAAACAACAACCTGGAAAGAAACCCAATTGGACCATGCTCCTTGTGAATCTTTTGTTGATAATCGAACTTCATAAGTTCCTTCAATCGGGAACTTAATATATGCTTCCGTGAGGCTAATCTGTTTTTTGCCATCAATTTCAACTACATAATTGAATATGTTTTCATGTACGCCTTCTTCCGTAATAACAATGCCACTGACATCTGAGATTGCCTGTCCATTAGAATCCTTTGAATCCGCATAGTTGATCAGCAACATTTGATTAGTTCGGAGTTCCCGGCTGCTTGTTTTTACAACACACGTTGGCCTGGCATGTCCATCAGTCGGTTCTACATTAATGATAAATTTAGTAATGCTGGATTTTGCACCTCTGGAATCCTCTACCTGATAGGTCATTTCGTACTGCGCCGGTGTAGAAAACTGAGTGACAAAACCAATGCCGCCGTCCAAATATCCTAAAATATCTGACGCATTAATGCCACCTAATGACTTATTGATTATAGTATCACCGTCAGGATCATATGTAAAGTCTTGTCCATCGTATGACCAAAGCCATGCAATTTGAGCCGCCGTTGTAATTTGTCCATTCAAAAGTGACTCCGGATTCATAATAAGATATTGTAATCCAGCTATCGGGGGGCGTGTTATCCGCATAAGCCGCAATCCCCTCCTCTGAGCTTATATCAATGCCCTTAGCAGTATTCCATTCAGCATTTTCAGGAGCATTAAATGTAATACCTCCCTGTACATCATCCTTTAGAGATATGTCATCTGTTGTGGAAACTGCTGGGATAATTAACGATCCACTTATTTTTTTCTCTTCATTGGCAAAGACAATTTGTGATATCCCTGCCGTGAGACACAGACTCAAAAATAACACCAAAACCGTTTTTAATTTCCTGATCATAATTAATTTCCTCCTACGTAATATTGGGGCAAAATGATAGTACCTACTTGCTTTTTCATACTACAGATTTGTTTATCCTTCCATAAGCAATTACCTCCTATAAAACCAAATGCACGACAAGAATTAAATTTTTCTATTTTTTTAAATTTCATCTATCAAACAACTATTTTAAAATAATAGTTGTTTTCATATACGTTTTATCATAAATAATCATTTTTATCAATACTTTAATTATAATTATATTTAAAATATCCGACATTTTTGTCCTTTTTACGCATAAATCCCCAGCCAATTTTTTTAGACAGAGGATTTCTAAATTTATTTTCACTTTATAGTTTTCGGACAAGGCATATTTGTCCCTCCCCCGGCATACTTTTTATTTAGATGCTTTTATTCTAAATCCATTGGTGAAAGGAAATCAGCCACGATGAAAAGGGACAAATTAGGTGGGATTATTATTCGAATAGAGATCCTGGTACTGAGTATACTGTCTGTGTTTTTGCTGGTCATGTATCTGGACCCGAGCCATCCCTATCCGGTCTCGCTTTTGGATGTGTCCTCATCCAGCTCTTCGAACGCAAAAAAATATATCAAATGGGTGGATTTCGATGTCACTGCCGCTGCCATGAAGCAAGCGTTCCGCTATGACGTGGATACCTGTCAGGCGGAGATTCATCTAAACTGGGTGGATCTGCTGTCCTTTCTTGGGGCCCGGTACGGCGGCGATTTTTCAAAGTATAAGAGTCAGGATATGGACAGTCTGGCCCAGAAGCTGCTGGCCGGTGAGAAGCTGGAAGATCTGACTAAGGATATGAAATATTTTTCCTACTACAGGGAAGCCTACGGCGCTGTGCTGGACGGGATGGTGGGGATCTACGATATCGAGATTCCCGGGGCCGAGGCCCCCTCCTTTGCCCTTCCCCAGCAGGCCACGGACAGTGACGGCGCAGAGGTTCCCGACAAGGTGTGGGTGACCAAGTACGGGCTGAAGGCATTTTCCCCGATTGCCAAGAATTATCCCTACTCTGATTTTGACAACTTCGGTGTCTCCCGCTCCTACGGCTACAAGAGGCAGCACTTAGGACACGATCTCATGGGGCAGGTGGGAACTCCCGTGATCGCCGTGGAATCCGGCTACGTGGAGGCCATCGGCTGGAATCAGTACGGAGGCTGGCGGCTGGGTATCCGCAGCTTTGACAAGAAGCGCTATTACTACTACGCCCATTTAAGAAAGAACTATCCCTACCACAAGGACCTCAAGGAGGGGAGCATCGTCCAGGTGGGAGACGTCATCGGCTATCTGGGCAGAACCGGCTACAGCCGGACGGAGAACACCAACAACATCGATGAGCCCCACCTCCACTTCGGGCTTCAGCTGATCTTCGACGAGTCCCAGAAGGAAGGGAACAATGAGATCTGGGTCAACTGCTATGAGATCATCAAGTTCCTGGCCATGAACCGCTCGGAGACACTGAAAAATCAGGAGACTAAGGAGTACAACCGGGTTTACCAGATCAAGGATCCTGCGGCGGCCAGCTATTCCAACGCAGAGCGGCTCCCGGTACCGGAAGAAAAGGCGTAAAAATGCCGGATATGGATCTTGTTACAGTGATCCGTATCCGGCATATCTTTTTTAATCGATCCAGCTCTCCCTGAGCAGCTCCGGGTATTTCTCCAGATGGGCGTAATCATTGAGCCGCAGCAGCGTAAAACGGTCCTTCTCCGGTTCATACAGCAGTTCCGTGATGCTCCCATTCTCGATGCCGTTCCCGATCAGACGGGATTTGGCGGGATTCATCCCCAAAATGCAGGCAAGCACGCTCCTGATCACGCCTCCGTGGGTGACCACCGCCGCGTTTTTACTTCCGCTCACGGCAATCTCCTTTAAGGCAGGCAGGGCCCGCGCGGCCACATCGGCGGCGCACTCGCCGCCCGGATAAGGAACATCCTTCTCCATGCGGTCCATCTCCCGTTTCACATATCCGTACTTCTCCTCGATGGCCTCGTCCGACATCCCCTCCAGCTCGCCAAAGCAGATCTCCCTCAGCTCCGGGCGGATGATATGCTCCACATTCCAGTAGAGGTTTGCCGCCTCGGCGGTCTGCACCGCCCGCACCATATCACTGGAGTACACCACATCGATCTTGGACGGAAACAGGCGCTCCCCCACGAGGGCGGCCTGGCGCCAGCCCTCCTCGGACAAGTCCACATCCACATTGCACAGCTTGCTGCACTGTCTTCCGTGTCGGATCAGATACAGTCTCATGCATCAACCTCCGTCAGTTTATGGATAAACAGGCCGCTGCGGAGCTTTGGTTCAAACCAGGTGGATTTGGGCGGCATAAGCCTGCCTGCGTCCGCCACTGCCAGCAGCTCGCCGATGGAGGTGGGATACATAGAGAACGCCACAGTCATGTCCTCCTGAACTCTTCTCTCCAGCTCCTTTAAGCCCCGGATACCTCCGATAAAATCTATTCTCTTGTCCGTCCTGGGATCTCCGATTCCAAGAACCGGCGCCAGTAAGTATTCCTGTAAGATGGAGACGTCCAGTCCCTCCACCGGATCATCCGACAGAATCCCGGGCTTCGCCACGAGACGGTACCAGTTGTCCTCCAGATACATGCCGAATTCCCCTTTGCACTCAGGCGCATACGGCTTTTCTCCGACACAGGTCACCTGGAAGCTGGCGGACAGGGCGTCAAAAAACTCTTCCTTACTCAGGTCGTGTAAGTCCTTCACCACACGGTTGTGGGGCATGATCATCAGCTGCTCGTCCGGGAACAGCACGGATAAGAAGAAGTTAAACGGCTCCCTTCCGGTGTAATCAGGATTCTCCTTCCGCCGTTTCAGCCCCACCTTGACAGCCGAAGCCGCCCGGTGATGGCCGTCCGCGATGTAGGTGGCAGGAATTTGCTCAAACAGCCCTTCAATCTCCCGAACCAAAGACTGGCCGCCAACCTTCCAGACACTGTGGGTAATCCCGTCCTCAGCCGTAAAGCGATAGAGCGGTTCCTCCGCCTTAGCCAAAGCCACAATCTCATCCAGGCGTTTCACCGCCCTGTAGGCCAGGAATATGGGACCCGTGTGCGCATCGGTGGTATCCACGTGGCGGATACGGTCGATCTCTTTGTCCTCCCTGGTATTCTCATGTTTCTTGATGATGCCGTTCTGGTAATCGTCGATGGAGCTGCACGCCACGATTCCTGTCTGTGCCCGGCCGTCCATCACCAGCTCATAGATATAGTAGGCTTCCTCGCCGTCAGTGATCAGCGTTCCATCCGCCATCCTCTGATCCAGCAATTCTCTGGCCTTCTCATATACACAGTCGGCATAGGTGTCCACCGAATCGGGAAACTGAGTTTCCGCCCGGTCTATATTCAAGAAGGAAAGCGGATTGCCCTCCACCTCCCGGCATGCCTCCTGCCGGTTATATACATCGTAAGGGAGCGCCGCAACTTTCGCCGCAGCCTCCCTGTTTGGTCTGATACAGATAAATGGTTTTACAATAGCCATGATATCTCCTTTATCCTACTGAATCACGCGGACACGCAGAACTCCCTTGATGGCATTCAGCTTCTGAATGGTCATGGCATCCGGGCTGCTCTCCAAATCCAGCAGTGTGTACGCATATTTGTCGCGGCTCTTGTTGGTCATGTCAGAGATATTGACATTCCCGGCAGCCAGCGTTCCGGTCACCTGTCCGATCATGTTGGGGATGTTTAAATGCATAACCGCCACACGGCTCACCGCCTTGCAGGGTCCCATATCGCAGGCCGGATAATTTACGGAGTTGCGGATGTTGCCGTTCTCCAGATAATCCATCAGCTCCTCGGCAGCCATCACCGCACAGTTCTCCTCGGACTCCTCGGTGGACGCGCCTAAATGAGGGATCACGATGACATTTTCCATGTGGGTGGACTTGGGATTCGGGAAGTCGGTGACGTACTTGCCAACCTTTCCGGTGTTCAGCGCGTCCTCGATGTCCTCCTCGTTTACCAGGATATCGCGGGCGAAGTTTAAGATCGCCACGCCGTCCTTCATCTGGCTAAGGGCTTCCTTGTTGATCATGCCCCTGGTGCTGTCCAGAGCGGGCACATGGATCGTAATATAGTCGCACTCTCTGTAGATCTCATCCACAGCCGTGATGTGCTTGACGCTGCGGGAAAGCATCCACGCCGCGTTGACGGAGATGTAGGGATCGTAGCCGTAGACCTCCATGCCCAGGCTGGCGGCCGCGTTGGCTACCTGGATACCGATGGCTCCCAGACCGATGATACCCAGCTTCTTGCCCTTGATCTCGTGTCCTGCAAATGCTTTTTTGCTCTTCTCCACGGATTTGGAGATGTTCTCATCCTCCGCATTCCGGCGGCACCACTCGATACCGCCCACGATATCGCGGGAGGCCAGCAGAAGACCTGCCAGCACCAGTTCCTTGACGCCGTTGGCATTGGCTCCCGGCGTATTAAGCACTACGATACCCTCCTCCGAACATGCGTCCAGAGGAATGTTGTTCACACCGGCTCCGGCGCGGGCGATGGCCAGAAGGCTCTCAGGAAATTCCATATCGTGCATGGATGCGCTGCGGACCAGAACTCCATCCGCCTCTTTGATGTCGTCGGTCAGTGTATATTTACCAGTCAGTAAGTCGGTTCCCTGTTTGGAAATCGCGTTCAGGCAATGAATCTTTTTCATGATTGTTCTCCTCTTCGACTCTTATTTGCTGTGTTTTGCTTCAAAATCCTTCATGAATGCCACCAGAGCCTCCACGCCTTTGATAGGCATGGCGTTGTAAATGCTGGCTCTCATGCCGC
>Ga0192243_10112_pt1 | contig 32748 bp, 33 predicted proteins | sample Koala_Koa27_K3_FD_131233 | JGI IMG/M metagenome (GOLD analysis project Ga0192243, IMG submission 131233) | Enriched cells from koala feces incubated with labeled cellulose particles, San Francisco Zoo, California, United States - Koala_Koa2-7_K3 ... | reverse complement strand
TAGACGAAGAAACGCCCGGTGCTTTCTGTGTGTGCAAATGCTATTTCAGTGACTTTTATACGCCGGAAGTCTGCTCTGTCATTTCTGCTATCGACCAGGGTATATTTGCAGGCATTTATCAGAGCGGCAAGCTGACATTTAGTGAACGCATTACAGAGGGATGTGATGTATGCCGGGCTGTTTTCAGATGAAGAATAAGACATACAGGCCAGGAAGGAGGGGCTGTTGGAATGAAAAAAGCGATTGTGATAGGCTCCGGCGCTGGGGGGGGGGGGCGGTTGGGGGGCCAAGGGGAGGCAGCCCGCCCGGCCCCCCCGCGGCGGCGGCGCGCTATGCTGGCCAAAGCGCTGCAAGGCCATTTTCAGGTGACGATATTGGAGGCCGGGGGTGAGTTTCAGCCCTTTGCCTTTTCTGTTGACAAGCTGGCCGGACTGCGCAAGACCGGGCTGTTTCTGGATGAGCGGATGATCTCTATGCTGTTTCCGGCCATGCGGGTGCAAAAGGCCACCTCGGGTATGGCAATGGTACATGGCAGATGCACGGGCGGAACCACGACCCTTGCCACCGGCAGCGCACTGCGGTATGATAAGGGCCTGCTGAAATTGGGTATCCATCTGGATGAGGAATTTGAGGAACTTGCACAGGAGATTCCCCTGTCCACTGACCATGAGAAATACTGGTCATCCCAGACGAAAGCCCTTTTTAACGCCTGTGTACAGTTAGGATTTCAGCCAGCGCCCACGGGCAAGCTGGTGGATTTTGACCGCTGCGTCCACTGTGGGCGCTGTGTGCTGGGGTGCCGTACAGGAGCAAAATGGGACAGCCGCAAGCTACTGGCAGATAGCATTGAAAAGGGAGCTGTGCTGAAAACCAACTGCAAGGTAACGAAGCTTGGCATTGACCGCAGTGACAATACCGTACATACCGTCTATGCAAAAGAAGGTGGGAAACAGACAACTTGCAGCACTGATCTGGTCGTCCTGGCTGCCGGAGGACTTGGCACTCCCATCATTCTGGAGCGTTCCGGAATCACCTGCGAGGCCACGCTTTTTGTCGATCCTGTATTTTGTGTGGCTGCACCGTATCCGGGGGCGGGACAAGACCATCATATCCCCATGCCATTCGTCATGCAGAGAGACGGTTATATGCTCTCTCCCTACATGGATTATCTTAGCTTTTTCTTCAATAAGTCCTGGCGTCTGCCGTCCAAGGACATACTCAGTATTATGATAAAGCTCTCCGATTCCAGCTTTGGCGCCAGCCACAGCCGCAAGGTAGAAAAGGAGCTGACACTGACAGACCAGGAGCGGCTAAAAGCGGGTGTGTCTGACTGTAAGGTAATTCTGGGAAAGATGGGCGTTGCTGAGAATGATATATTCCTTGGAACACTGAATGCGGGACATCCCGGCGGGATGCTGCCGCTGACTTCGGAGGAATCAAAGAGTTTTCATAATCGTCGCTTACCTGAAAATCTGTATATTTCCGATGCCACGCTGTTGCCGGAGTCGATGGGAAATCCACCAATTTGGACGATTTTCGCTCTGGCAAAGCGTATTGCAAAGGTTTGTACAGAGGCCATCGGGTGACTGTGTATCTTCCCGTTGCATGGTGGAAATTATCATCGGTGTACTGTCCACTGCCTTCTGAGATAGGATACTCTGTACATTGCAAATTGGCTTCACGAGCTATCTTCTTTTGTGGCTTTTCTGACTTTCTTACTATGGAACCGCTTTTCCATTGCAGTACAGATACGGTCTGTACACAAACAACTTACTCCTTTTGCGCTTCATTTTCCATACGTTGCTTTTAATAACTATGTGGCATCAATCTATCAAGTTTTAGCCCATATCGGGTAGTGTAAAATAGTTGGTCGATTGTAAAATGAAGTTGAACACCTAAAAAATCCATAGCGATTGAATCCGTGGTAGAATAGAGTTCACACAAAACCCTACCGAGGAGGACAGTCACTATGGACTACCCACATTCTATCACAGATGCAGAGAAACGCAAGAAGGGAAAACATCTGACGGACATCGACCGAGGCACAATCCAAGCCCTTAACAGAGAGGGAATGAGCCTTCGGAAGATAGCAGGACACATAGGCTGTTCTCCATCCACCATTTTAAATGAGCTGAGGCGAGGAACACCGCCCCGAAAGAGCAATCGTGTACGGGCACCTGGGTACTCTGCAAAGCATGGTGCAGCCGTCTATCGCGCAAACCGGAAGCGATCTAAAAGGCCGCATAAGGTTTGCAATTGTGCCAAATTCCTGGGCTGGACGCACAGACAGGTCAAGGAAGAAAACTGGTCGCTGGATGTCTGCTGGGGTCATGCTTTGAAGTCTGGCCCGTTCCAGCGGGAAGAAATGGTGTGTACCAAAACACTCTACAATTATGTTGATTTGGGAATGATTTCCCTGAAAAACATTGATCTGCCAGAAAAGGTGAGCCGGAACACAAAGAAGCGAAAAGTTCGTGAAAATAAGAAAAAGCTGGGTGACAGTATTGATTTGCGGGAGGAATGTGTAGAAAGCAGAAAGAATTTTGGAAACTGGGAGATTGATTCTGTGCTTGGAAAAAAGACGACCGGGGAACCCTGCGTTATAACCCTAACAGAGAGGAAACTGCGGGTGTCTATCTGGCTGAAACTTCCGAATCACTCCGCAGATGCCATGATGGAAGCTATGGAAAAATTGAAAGCAGAATACGGTGAGCACTTCTCAAAAGTATTCCAAACCATTACTGCTGACAACGGTTCAGAGTTTACCAGGCTGTCCGAATTGGAAGAAGATGGCGCAGGCGTAAAGGTATACTTTGCGCATCCATATTCCTCCTGGGAGCGAGGCACGAACGAGTGCCACAACCGGATGCTTCGGCGGTTTATTCTAAAAGGCAAGAGTATTGCAGACTATAGTGAAGAGGATATTCAATTCTTTGCTGACCGTATCAATGCGCTGCCGAGAAAAATCCTTGGCTATCAGACACCGGAGGAACTGTTCGAACAGGAACTGGATCGCATCTGCCAACGAGCATCACTGATAAAACTATTGCAACTTGCTATTGCAATTCTAGTTCAGTAAAGCAGGACTTATCGTGGATTGACCGCATTGAGGAATTTGATGCATTCATGGACGATTGACAGATAGGGACACATTTTGGCGATAGCTAAACCTTTTGGCGTTAGCCTATACTTTTTGGCGATAGCTTTGATGGGAAGGAAGGTGGGGACAAAACCTATGCAGACGACAGCAGTAAGACAAAATTTCAGAATGTCAAGCGGCGGGATTTTCCCTACCTGCGCACGAAGCAGAAGTCGCAGAAATGCCCGTTTTACAAGCATTTCAGCCACTTCTGCCCTGACTTACACAGAAACCGCTTGTATCAAAGATAGCGTCCGGATAGAAATTCCCACTCAACTTTTAATACAATTTGGCGATAGCTTATGTGCCTGAGTTCAGGTGGGGATAAAACCTCCGAGGGTGGGGACAAAATTATAGAGCTGGGGACAAATCGGCGATAGCCGGTTATTTTTTGCACCGCAAATTGCAAGTGCAAGTTGGACACTCGGTAGAATGAATTTATGAACCTTGGTCATGGCTGGAACCGCAGGTTTCTGCCATGAGCGAGGTTGCCGCAGCCTTCAGGCTGTGAAAACAGCATCCAAGAAAGCCTCGAACAGTTCCTCCGGGGTACGGTAGCCGAGCTTCTTGCGGGGCCGTCCGTTCAACTCGTCGGCAGCGTGCAGGATGTCCTCTGGGGAGTAGTCCTCAACGGATGCCCCCCTTGGGAACGAAGGCACGGAACAGACCGTTGTGACGCTCGTTTTGGGGACGCTCCCAAGAGGTGTACGGATGGGCAAAGAAAACCTTGCTGCCCCAGCTCTCAACTTGAGCAAAACCGGAGAACTCGGAACCGTTGTCTACGGTGATGGTCTTGAATACCTGGTTGAAACGGTCACCGCACTCCTCTTTGAGCTGCCGCATAGCTTCCAGCACAGAAGCGGAGTCCTTTCCAGGGATACGTAGGGCGATGTAATTCTCGGTTTTCTTCTCCAACAGGGAGAATACAACCGCCTCTTTGCCAGCCCTCTTGCCGACCGCGGTATCGCCCTCCCAGTGACCTTCCTCGATGCGAAGAGCAGCGATTTCAGGACGCTCGGAGATTCCATTGCCGTACTTTTTCTTGTTCTCACAAGCCACGGAAGCCTTGTGCCGCTTGCGTTTCAGAGCCTCCGGCAGTTCTGTTGCAGTCAGGCTGAGGTTGCCAGCCCACACCTCGTTGTAGAGGGTGTGGGTACAGACCATCTCGTCCGGCGCAAACAAACCATGCAGTCTGGCGTAGCCGACACAGGCATCCAGAGACCACTTGTGACCCCGGATTCGCTCCGTAGCCCAGTCCAGAAAGCCGGTGCATGACAGTAGTTTGTGAGGCCGCTTGGAACGCGCTCTATTCGCCTTGTAAACGGCTTCTCCACGCTTTGCAGAGTAGCCAGGGGCTCTGCCCCTATCGCTCTTGCGAGGCGGTGTGCCACGGCGCAGCTCATTTCCTACGGTAGTGGGAGAACAGCCGAGTTCTCTGGCAATGGCTCTGTTTGAAAGCCCTTGCCGCTTGAGATGCTGGATGGCTCCTCTTTCTTCCCGTTGGAGATGCTGTCCCTTCTTGCGTTCTGCGGCAACTGTGATATACTGTGTGCAGTCCATAGTGATTGCGCTCCTTCTGGTGAATGTGGTGTGGGATCTTCATTCTACCATACGAGTAAAATCACTGTGGATTTTCTTTTTCAAGTGTCCATCTTCATTATGCAATCAACCGTTATTTTTTGCACAGAAAAACAGCCTGCTGCACTTTATCGGTGTAAGTAGGCTGTCAGTGTTTCAGGCTTTGATTCCTGTTCCGTCTTTGAATGTGAATCGGATGTCGTCCTTGCTGTAAACGGTAGCGTAGTCAACCAGGGTGTACCATGCTCCTTCGTCGAATTTTGTCAGAAGCTGTTGTCTGGAGCGGAGTGCCTTTTGGAAGTCGGTGAGTGCTGCTCGTGTGAGTTCCTTTTTCTCAATCTCCGACGTGGCCGCATCCAGTTTTTCTTTTGTGTTATTGTAATGCTCGGACAAGGCATCGTAGCGTTTTTGGTATTCTGTCTGGTCGAGAGCAGTCAGGGCATTTTCCTTTATGGCTTGCTGCACCAGTTCTGCGACAAGTGCCAGCTCCTCGGTGAGCTGTTCCTGCTCGGTGACAAGTTCAGTGGTGTCGTACAGCCTGCTTTTGACAAGCTCGATGTCAACAGTAATGGAATCTTTCTTCTCCAGCAGCTGATTGGCGGCGGATATGAATTTCTCCATAATCTCCTCATCGGTCAGGTGGGGAGTTTTACATTTGGCATCGCCCTCGAATTTGTGATTGCACTGCCAGATGATTTTACGGTACTTAGGGCCTACTGAAAAACCGCAAAGATACGAATTCGCACAAGGAAGCGAATAAGCCATAGCCGCAGCCGATAGGCTGCATTCATGGCCAGGATGTCCAGTGCGGCTTCCGTTTTGGCGCACTCATCCAGTTTACACATAATCAGGTCGAGGCCGTGACACCGCTTCAGGTTTCCGTTCCGGCCCTCTACGGCATTACGTGCACACGCATCTCTGTAAATTTGTTTCTCTGCGGCGGCATCTGTTACGGTATTCTTCCGTCTGCCCAGCGGAGGGCCACTCAGACGGATACCGTGTTCCTTGCAGAATTTGCGATTTTTTCGAGTCTGGTAAATCTTATCTGCAAGAACCGCTTTGTGGTAACAGCCGAACTTTCGTCTGTAGTCCTGAACGGTATTTTCCAAATCGCTGCCTTCGTTGTAATTGTTCCAGCAGGTCTGCTCCAGGAATGCGTACCCATTCACGACTGAAAGGTGCAGCTTTTGACCAAATTCAGTAGGATTGGGCCGTTTGTCCCGGTTAATGGGACGCACATGGGGCTGGCTAAGGCTAACGGTCCTGTCTTCGCAAACATGAGTTCCGCTCAGGAACATGGTTTGCTGCTGTTCATAAATCCTGGGGATAACTGAGAGGCGATCCCACAACCATGACGGAAAGGTTACATCCTGTGCAGGAACCTGTAAAATGAGCTGGTTCAACCGCCGCCGGGCGAGTCGGATGTAGTTCAATTGTTCACGGATAACTTTTTGAAGTAATTTGCGCGTCCAGCGCTTGGATTTTGAAACCTTCAGATAGCTTTTTCTTGCTTTCTTCGCGGAATATGGCAGTTTGTGCGAATTGTGGGGAACCTGTTTCCATAACAGGTCGATTGCCGTTTCTAAATGCTCCCTGCACTGGTTGAGCAGATCAATATCTGTGGGATATTTGATGTCAGCCGGGGCCACTGTCGCATCCATAAGCAGGGTGCCGTTATTCTCTGGCTGTGGTTCCTCTTGGATAGCATTGGAGTCTGAATCGTTGGATGCATTGCCGCCAAGTGATCCGGAAGCATAATCGTTACCATCACCTTCATCATTGCGGTCAACCTGGCGCATTTTCTCCGGCCACACACCTGTGCAGATATACTCATTGACCTTTGCCACCATCTCAACAGGGAAACGTTTCCTGAAATGAACCATCATGGACGAATCAAACGGTGGTTCAGTCTGGAATTCTTTGAATCCAAGGAAATACTGAATATACGGATTTTCCATGATGTGCTGTACACAGGATTCGTCCGTGAGGTTTTCCATCTGTTTCACAAAAATTGCGCCAAATGCAAGCCTCGCCGGATATGCCTGTCGTCCGGTTTGTGTACTCATGCTGGCAGCATAGATCTGTTCGATCTCCTGCCAGGGCATCAGCTTCGCCAGTTTTACCCATCTGTTGTTCGGATCCAGATGCCCACCGAACGGCAAAGCGAAATCGACAAGTTCAATCTGATCATAGTCCCTGGATGTATACATTCAGCGCACCCCAAATCGCATGGTTATAGTCCAAAACTGCCGTTTTTGGCTGCTTTTATTATACATCATTTTGGCCTTTATTGCAATTTTAGAAATCGCTTTTCAAGCAATTTGGATTGAATTTTATGAACTCTAAAACTTTTTCCGGTTTTTCAGTAGACCCTATATATTAAAAGTATAGGAAGTCAACTTATAAAGCAAAGTCCATATGGACAGAGACAGATGTAATAACTGAAAAAGGAACCGTTGAATTGGGCGAAATGTCATTAGCAGATAAATTTCCCTATCCTAAGCCGATTTATCTAATCCAAAAATGTATACAGATTGGAACAAACGAAGGCGATATTATTCTTGACTTTTTTGCTGGTTCCGGTACAACTGGTCATGCTGTACTCCGACAGAATATGAAGGACGGTGGCAATCGCCATTTTATTCTCTGCACGAACAACGAGAATAACATCTGCGAGGAAGTTACCTACGAACGCATCAAGCGTGTGATTAACGGTTATGGTGATACGGAAGGTATTCCCGCAAATCTGAAGTATTATCGGACCGACTTTGTGCCTAAGAATGAAGAATGCGTCTCGGATGCTCTTTTGGAGCATATAGCCGAGATGATTCAATTGGAGCATGGCATCAAACTTGACGGTCAAACTTATATTATGGTTTTGGATGATGAAGATGCGGATGAATTGGCTGCGCATTGGAGTGAGTATCCTAACGTGAAAGCACTGTATATTTCCAAAGATGTGTTGCTTACAACTGAGCAGAATGCCCTTTTTAAGAACGTAGATATACATATCATCCCGGACTATTATTTCAACTTTGAATTGATGGAGGTGGGCGAAACATGGTAAACGGATTGACACTTGAGCTTTTTGATTTTCAAAATGACGCTGTCATGAAACTGCTTGACCTTACCACAGACAGCCGCAGTAAACAGACTATTGTTGTAAAGTCGCCTACAGGCTCCGGCAAGACAATTATTCTTATTGGATTTGTAGACGAGTATCTGAATAAAGTCAATGCTAACACTGCATTAATCTGGCTGTGTCCGGGTAAAGGCGATTTGGAAGAGCAGAGCCGTCAGAAGATGCGTGCTGTTGCACCCCATCGGAATACACAGAACTTATTTGATGCGTTGCAGAACGGTTTTGCGCCGGAAAGCACTACTTTCATTAATTGGGAGCTTGTAACCAAAAGAGGCAACACTGCTATTCGAGACAGTGAACGCAAAAACCTGTTTGACCGCATTGCAGACGCTCATCGTAAGGGAACCAATTTCATTGTGATTATTGATGAGGAACATTCCAATAATACGGCGAAGGCAAAGTCTATCATTGACGCTTTTGCAGCTAAAAATATCATTCGTGTCAGCGCAACAGCTATCAAAAATAATCGATATGAATTTTGCGAAATCGATGAGTTGGATGTTATTGATAAAGGCCTTATTACTAAGGCACTCTATGTGAATGAAGGCATTGAGGATAACATTGAAGTCAGCGATGACTACGATTATCTGCTTGATTTAGCTGATGAAAAGCGCAAAGCTATCGCTGCACGGTACAAAGAAGTATTGCCGGAGGATAAAATTATACGACCGCTTGTTTTGATTCAGTTTCCGAACGGACAGCCGGAAACCATCCGTGCAGTTGAGCAGAAGCTCGAATCTATGGGTTATACATACGATAACGGTATGGTCAGCATCTGGATGAGCGAGGATAAACGTGATTTGCCTGACAATCTGACAGAAAATGATGCCACCCCAGTATTTTTGCTAATGAAACAGGCAATCAGTACGGGATGGGATTGCCCTCGTGCAAAAATCCTCGTAAAACTCCGTGAGGGTATGAGTGAGCAATTTGAAATACAGACAATCGGTCGTATTCGCCGTATGCCGGAAGCACATCACTATGAGGATGACCTGCTGGACCTTTGCTATGTATATACATTCGATGAAAAGTATAAGGCAGGACTGCTTTCCAACATGGACAAGGCATATGAAACACGCCGTTTATTCTTGAAGGATAAATGTAAAACATTTACACTCACAAAAGAAATCCGCGATCTTGACTATGATGGACTCGGCGAACGTGAAGTGCTGAATAAAATCTACGATGCTCTTGTAAAAAATATCATCTCGGTACGGACAAAAAGCAGAATCAGATGATACTTGCCGGAAATGGCTATGTATTTGGAAGCGAGATTTTAGGGCAGGCGCTCCATGGTCAATTCGTGCGCACTGATATGGTCATGGAAAGCACTTCATATTATACTACCCGCAGGCGCGTTGATACACATAAACATGGAATCCAACTGCTACATAGCGTCGATTCCATAAAAACTGCAATCGGAATGAGTGCCGGGAAAGTTAAAACTATTTTGGAGAGACTGTTCCGAAAGGGTAAGAACACAAAGAAAAAAACTGCTTGCACTGGAAACGGCTGATTTCTATGCATTTGTGATTAATAATGAACATTTGCTGAAAGAAGAATTCCGTGCTGTTACAGCGGATATGGCGAGCCAGACAAGTTTTAGCATTACGCCCAAGACATCGCCATTCCAAATCCCAGAACAGGATTTCTTCAAATATGACCCCGGCGTAAAAGGCGAGATAGAATATCTGAGCAATGCCTATCATGAATATACATCCGGTTTTGCTACATCCCTTGTGAGAAGCACTTCGGAGCAGCTGTTTGAGCAATACTGCGAGGGCCGTGATGATATCGAATGGGTATATAAAAATGGAGACACCGGGCAGCAGTATTTTTCTATCGTTTATCTGGACGGCATTCAGTATCAATGGCTATTTTATGCTGATTACATTGTCATGAAGAAAGATGGCACTGTATGGATTATTGAAACGAAGGGCGGTGAATCAAAGGGAAAAGACAAGAATATTGACCGCCAGATAGCAAACAAATTTAATGCCTTCCGGGATTACGCTGAAAAGCACAGTCTCCATTGGGGCTTTGTCCGCGACAAGGATAATCGACTGTATATTAATAATACTGTGTTTGCCAAGGACATGGCTGACGAGCATTGGGTAGCTATAGCGGATGAATTTTAGGAGGACATATGGAAAAAGAAAATGAGAATATAATTCTCTCGCAATGGCAAACGTGCGTTGAGATGGCCAATTCCATAAGCCAGCGCAGAGATGTGATGAACAACCTTTTCGTTACGCTCAATCTTGCTATTATTGCAGCTATTACTTTGGTATTTGATATTAAAACCATTTTTATCATTGCTGCCGGAATAGTTATGTGTGTTATCTGGATGCTGTTCATACACAACTTTAAGTTGCTCAACCAAGAGAAATTTAATATTACAAATGAAATGGAACAGCATCTTCCGTTTCAACCATTCGCCAAGGAATGGGAATCGTTAAAGAGCAACAAAAAATACAGAGAAGAAACCAAGCTGGAAAAAGTCCTGCCTATCGTTTTTATTATCTTATACATAGCAGCAGGCGTTGTTATTATCATTACGAAAACATCGGAGGTATAAAAATGACGTATAACTTATTTATCAGCCACTCTTGGAGTTATGGAAGTCAGTATGATAGTCTCGTTCGACTGTTGGATGCCAAGCCTTATTTCTCCTACAAAAATTATTCTGTCCCGAAAAATGACCCTATACATAATGCTCCATATGACTGGCAACTAAAAGAAGCCATTAAAAGACAGATGAGTCCTGCCAGCTGTGTGGTTATCCTTGCAGGGGTTTATTCCACCTATAGCAAATGGATTAACATCGAGATAGAATTGGCAAAATCAATGAACAAGAAGATAATTGCTGTTGAGCCTTGTGGTTCGGAGAGAACTTCTATGGTAGTTAAAAATGCTGCTGATAAAATTGTAGGATGGAACACAGATTCCATAGTCAGTGCAATTAGAGGTTATTGATAACGAAACACCAGCACTCCGACGCTGAATTCAAATGGGAGTGCTGGTCGTGTTTTGGCAATAACTTTATTTGCCTGTCAGGATGAAGTGTACATACTCCTTGCGGTTCTCCTCCAGATACACCACCAACTCGTAAAAGCCGTATTCATTGGCGAGGTACTGTACCATCCCTACATCAAACATATTGGTTTTGCCGGTGTCACGGATGTATAAAATCTGCTCCTTGATTTTCTCGGTCATGGTCGCTTACCTTCCTTATGATATCTTCGCCGTAAATGACGTTCAGTCTGCTGCCGTTGTCCCACACCACCATCACGCTGGCAGTATCGTCCACTCCGATAACCGTACCCTGTGTGCCGATGGGAGGGGCTTGCACGCCCTCCATATGCACAAGTTCTACCCGTGTGCCAACGGGGTATGCGTTCCTGACAGCATCCACAATCTCTTTACTCGGAAACTTCACGCTTGCCACCTCCCGTTCTCCATGCGGAGTTGCCCTCCAAATTGCGGAGCAGAATTTTCCTGTCCTGTTTGTACTCTGCGCCGATGAAGCCCAGCCGGAGCAGAAAGCAGCGGAAGGTGTATTTTTCGTTCTCCACTGGGCGCTCGACTGCAGTCACACGTTTCAGTGTTCGGCTCATCTCGCAGAGGGCGCTGATGAAGTGTGTATACGCTGTGCATTCGTCCGGCGTAGGCAGTTCCGTGAACCAAGGGAAGGAAACTGTATCTTCGGCGATTTCAATCGGCAGGCTGTCAATGCCCAGTGCCTTTTTGATAAGATTGCCCTTTGCGTTCAGCAGGCTGGTCAGTGTGCCAACTGCCACCTTATCGAGCGGAACCGTTATTGTAAGCCCCGTGGTCGTTTCCTGCGGCTTATTTTCTTCTGTGGCATTCCCGACCTCGGCTCCTTCTAAAGCCTCCGCAGGCTCGACAGTGAAGCCCCTCTCGGCGAGCTGCTCCAGCAGGTTCTCAATCTCCTCGGAATCGGCTCTGTCATCAAAACTGACTGCTCCGTTCCTGTCGACTGTGAAGTAATCCACCTCGTAGGCTGCTGTGGGCATTCCCATGTACTTCGGCTTGACATCCAGAATTTCGCCCATCGCTGTGACGAGCGCCTTGCGGTCTGTTCCCGTTACGTTGTAATTGATTGTCATGTTGGTGTTCCTCCGTTTTCTGTGATTTCCCCCTTGGGGTAGTGTCATATTCGCTCTTAATCGACAGAATAGCAAGCGGGTAATACCACCAATCATTTTGAACTGAATTTGTGATGTTTACAGCATAAAAATACGGCCATGCAAAAGCATTTCTGCTCTTACATGACCGTATTTTCTTTGCCCCGCTTAAAGGTTGTCCTCAAAAATTAGCTTGTTTCAGAAAATCCCTAAGTCCAACCCTCAAATGATGTGGTGTTTGTTCCCTACGTGTATGATCAGGACTCCGAGCGGGAAATGGCGGTTCCTGATCAGTATATGGACCTATATCTAAATTATCTATATGCAAAAATTGATTACCACAATGCAGAATACGAACGCTATAACAATTCCGTGGCAGTATTCAACAGTTCGTTTGACGCCTTTGCGGGATATTACCGGCGCAACCACATGCCAAAGCAACCGGCCTACCTGGGACCGATATAGGAGGAACCATGAGCAGATTACCATTTTTGAAATTTAACACACGGGTCAGGGAAAAACAGATATCATCGTTTGGCGGATATAACCGACAGCTGGTGATCGGAGAGAATGAGTTTACCGATATGCGCAATATGTCCTCCTGTGATTTCCCGGCTATCAGCGTGCGCCCGCCGCGTGGTCCGGTGATCAAGACGCTGGAAAAGCCGAACGGGTTAATCTGGAAGAACGGGCTGGCCTATGTTGATGGGACGGAGTTTTATTATAAAGATAAGCTGATCGGGACAGTTGAGGACTCAGAAAAGCAGCTTATCGGCATGGGAGCCTATATTCTAATCTGGCCGGATAAAAAATATTTTAACACATCGGACGAAACGTTTGGAGATCTCGAAAAGGTGTTTGAACAGACAGCAACCGCAACCATAGCGCCGGTGTCAGAGGGTGCAACATTTGTGAAAATCACCTCTGATGGAATCGATTTTAAGCAGTGGGACGGGGTTACGATAGAGGGGTGCTCCAATGAGGACCTGAATAAAACAACCGTGGTTCAATCTGTAGAAGAAAATGCTATTGTCGTTGCTGGGGTGATTGAGAAAGAGTTTACGCAGGCCAGCGGGCTTAAAATATCCATTAAGGTCCCGGATATGGACTTTGTGACAGAGAGCAACAACCGGCTGTGGGGGTGCTCCAGCGCAAACCATGAGATATATGCAAGCAAGCTGGGCGATCTCTTCAACTGGAACTGCTATGAGGGGATATCAACGGATTCATACGCCTTGACCGTGGGGAGTGACGGGGACTTCACGGGGATAGTATCACACTTGGGATATGTGCTATTCTTCAAGGAAAATACTATCCACAAAATGTACGGGAACAAGCCCAGCAATTTCCAGCTGAACAGCTATGAGCTGCATGGGGTAGCTGCCGGCTGCCAGCGGTCTATCTGCATTGTCAATGAGACGCTGTTTTATAAGGGGCGTAACGGGGTGTGTACCTATGATGGCAGTATGCCATATTCAGTATCTGAGCAGTTCGGCAACGTGGTATATACGGAGGCAGTGGCGGGACAGTATGACAGCAAGTATTATGTGTCATTGCAAGATTCAGACGGCGTGTGGGGCCTGTATGTGTATGATCCAGCGGCGGGAGCCTGGTATAGGGAAGATTCTACCCATATGTGCTATACAGCCTACGGTGAGGGTGATTTGTACTATATCGACGGGGACAACAACCTTATGACCATCAGGGGAGCCACGGACGAGAAAATAGAATGGTTCCTTGAATCAGGGGACCTTGTGGAAAGCAGCCTGGAGCATAAGCATATCATCAAGTTATTGCTTAACATGCAGCTCGGAAGGGGGGGGCTAAGGCTGATTTATATGTCTCCTATGATTCAGACCCTATATGGAGGCGCCAGACGACGATACAGGCCACACAGCGCCGGACGTATGCAGTTCCATTGATTCCGCAGCGGTGTGATCACTTCCGGTACCGGTTGGAGGGATACGGGGATTTTAAGCTGATAGGAATGGGAAAAGTTTTGGAAGATGGGAGTGAGTTGTAATGTCAGTATTCAATATTCAGCTTCCGGGGAATTTTGATACGAACGATACCCAGGCAGTTAAGAAGATCGCCAGCTATCTGTATGCACTTAATGAGCAGCTGAAATATATGTTCGGAAATATGGAGCCAGAGGACAATTTTACTGGTCAGGCATTGAGCAAATATATACAGGTCGGGGAGGACGTCGCAACGTTGAACTTTGACGTGAACGGATTAAAAGTGACGGTTGTTCGTAAGGGAGAGGTTGTTTCCGCCATCAATATGTCTCCAGAGGAAATAAAGATCATGGCGTCTAAAATTTCCCTGGAGGGACTTGTAACAGCAAATGGATATTTCAAAATATTTTTGGACGGATCTATGCAGGCTATCAATGGGCGTTTCCTTGGAGATATTACAGGATCACGGATAGACGGAAGCCAATTCAACGGAGGCGAAATCATCGTTGGCTGCCTGATGGCGGATAATCGGGAGGCACAGATCGGTAACTGGGTGTTCAGCAATAGCAATCGATCAGTATTCCGGGATTTCAACGACATGATTGGCATGTCTACAGATCCGGGGGATTCGTCGGGGCTTTGGATGTGGGTAGGATGGTACAGTAGCCGAGATTACATCATGGCCTGCAATGATAACGGGGTATACTGCGGGCGTAATCTGATCGTGCTGAATGACGCAGAGGTGAACGGAAATATTGATTGCGATACCATCTATTCATCCGCCGCCGGGGAATCATGGTCAGACAGACGGCTTAAAAAGAATATACATAGGCTTCCGCTCCCACTCATGAAAAAGCTGATTATGAAATTAAAACCGGTCAGCTACAACATGAAAAAGGATGGGCGACCGGGGGTAGGGTTTGTGGCACAGGACGTTATAAGGGCATGTAAGAAGCTCGGGATTGATCTGCCGTTGTATGGTAGGCATCCGAAGGGGAAATATTACACGATCCCTTATCAAAATTATATCGCCCCTCTGATATCTGTGGTACAGGATCAGGAACGGGAGATAGAGGAACTTAAAAAACAGATTGGACAAAGTGGAAAGGATGGTAAATCATGGCAGTAGGATCGATAGTTGATTTTCTAAAATCGCAGGGACAGGACAGTTCATATGCAGCCAGGAAGAAGCTGGCGGAGCAGTACGGGATAAACGGGTATTCCGGGACATCAGCGCAGAACACAAACCTGCTGAAACAGCTCCAGGGGGGGGGGGTGCCTCTGGCGGCCAGACACAGCAGAAGGTATCTGCCAATGTAACGGCTGGGATGAATACGACGCAGACAGCGGCGCCACAGTCAACACCGCGTCCGACGTACAGCAGGTCCCCGCAGCTGAATCATGCGTACAGTGATCTGTCGGATTATGAGGACAACCGGCCAGATGATTATAGCAGCCCGTATTCTGGTCAGATTGACAATATTTTAAATTCTATTCTTAACCGGGAGAAGTTTTCCTATGATATGAACGCTGATCCCCTATACCAGCAGTACAAGGATTCCTACATGCGGCAGGGGAATCTTGCCATGCGGGACACCATGGGGAATGCTTCGGCTCTCACCGGGGGATATGGCAGCACATACGCTCAGACGGCCGGTTCCCAGGCATATGACCAGTATCTCGGAAAGCTCAACGATAAGATCCCGGAGCTGTACCAGCTGGCCTATGGAATGTATCAGGACGAGGGACAAAACATGTACAACCAGTTGAACGCTCTGCAGGGGCTTGACAGTACCGAGTATGGACGATACAGAGATAGCATGTCTGATTACTATACGGACCGAGATTATTACTACAACAAGGCCAACAACCAGTATAACCAGGAATACGGGGAATACCTCAACAACGCCGGATTCTGGGATAGTGACCGTAACTTTGATTATCAGAAGCAGATGGACGCCCAGGCCCAGGCTAACTGGCAGGCGGAATTTGATTATCAGAAACAGATGGACGCGGCGCAGCTGGCACTACAGAGGGCAAAGGCTGCCTCTGGCGGTGGATCTGGAACGAAAAGTAGTAAAAACGGTACAAATGATCAGTATTCGGTAAACCAGGCAGTCAGTATTTTAAATGAAATTAGGCAATCAGAGGGATTGCAGGCCGCAGTATCTGAGGCAATTATATGATAAAGCATGGAATGCTAGCAGAAAATGAAAAACCGGTTTCTTCTAATTCCAAAGGGTATATATCAGCTGAAAAGGCAATAGCGCAGATGATTGATCAGTGGCAATATGCGGAAAAGAACCGCAGATAGGAGGATTATTCAATGGCAAATTCTACTGTAAGCGATTATATGGAGAAAAGAAAAAAGAGAATGCACGAGACTGAACCGGTTATGGATGAAACAGTCAGAAAGAACCGTGAGGGAGTTGAGGCATACTTAGAAAAAAAGGCGGAAGGTCGGTAGAATGTATTCCGGCAGTGACAGTACAGATAAACAGTTTGAGAAGATAAAGGCGGACGTTGGACTTGGCTATAAAGAAACCCCTGGTTTAAAAGAGCAAATACATCAGAGATTTGAAGCAAAGGCAGAACAGCAGCGGCAGAAGCTACAACCTCTTTATGATCTGGCTAATCAAGTGGCAGCGCAGATGGTTCAGGGGGTACAGCCAATGTATCAATTGCCAGACGAGTATGCTTCATTAAGGGATCAGGAAGATTACGATAAAATGGTAGAGGCAGGATCGAAACAGACTAATGTGTTCAATCCTGATTCCAACCCATTTATGATATATCCTGAGAAAAAATATAATTATACCAGAATGACGCCGGATGAAATTAATGACTATTATTATCTCGTTGGAAGCAAAGGAAGAAAAGAAGCAGCCGACTATATAAAATCACTCGGAAAGGAACTTAATAGAAGGAATGTTTCAGCGGTCACACCGGAAATTGAAGAATTTGGAAAAGAGCATCCATTTCTGAGCCTTCCTTTGAGAGCATATTCACAGCTTGGATCATCGGCTGGATTTGTTTCTGCCGCAAAGGATAAAATTACGGGGCAGGAATCCGATATAAATGACGAAGCATTTGGCCCCACAATTATGAGGGAAGCCCTTACTAAAGGAATTAAAAATAGTGAGATCGATGTTTCCGAGCTAAAAGAACGACTCGCTAACAGCCGATGGGGAAAGGCGCAGACGGATGCTCTGGAGCAAATGCCAGATACCGTAAAGCAATTTCCTGACAATATGGCTACAGACGCTATTCTTGGGATATCGGATTTAGCTGCAATCTATCCAGCTATGAATGTGCAACACCTTGTACCCGGTATCATGGCCGGGGACGCTGCCACGTCTGCATTTAGGAGCACAAAGGAACGTGGAGGCACTGACAATCAAGCGCTTGGAATGGGCGGCTTGATGGGAGGAACTGCCGCAGCTATGGGAGAGCTGAACATTAATAAATTAATGGGACTGAGGAATACACCTATTGAAGGAACCAGCGAGGCGCTGTTAAGGTATGCACGTCAGACTGGAATAGGTGCGTTAACCAGAGCCGGGCAGGCAACCGTAGGTAATATTGGTGATCAGATTATCATGGGGGATCAGTCAAATTACAACACCCTGTATAACAATTATTTGAATCAGGGATATACGGAAGATGAAGCACGGGAAAAGGCCATGAAAGATATCGCGCTCAGCGTAGTGGAGGCTGGAGGAACTGCCGGTCTTATGAGCGGCACACTGGGGGCTTTCGAACTGGCAAACAATTATCGGTTAAGTTCCCAGGCGGGACGGCGGGTATATGATAATAATCTGGCCGATACGATGATCGGTGAGGGGTTAAAGCAGGGCGTTGATACAAGGGCGTTCAAATTAGCGAATCAGATCAAAGGAAATCCAGATAATTATAACATGGGGCAGCTGGCGAATGAATTATACCAGTATGGACATTCTGTGCCTGCCTCAAATGATCTTCCGGCAACAGAGGCGGCCAGCGTCCCGGCTTTGAGTCATAGTGCAAATCAAACGGTACAGAACCGGGAAGTCCCTACAGTACCGATTATGCCGGCGGAGAGTGTGCCCCCTCAAACGAACATTAAGGCAAGTGCACCGGCAACAGAAATGTTCAATCAGCCAGTAGAGCAGACCACGGCTGTAGAAGCTATAGAACCTTACGCCGAAGAGTACAAGGGGAACGGAAAAACCGCTTTCATAGATAATTATGATGGAACAGACCCGGAAACGTATAGTAGGGGATTCAATGCATATTACGGTGAGGGGCGCTATGGTATGGAGTATGGACAGACCGGTAGCCTCTACGGACAGATGCTGGATTCCAAGGTTGCAGAGGCAGCCTACGCCGCAGGAATGGCCGACAGGAACGCGGCGGTCAATGCACAGGTAAAACAGAAACCAGTTCAGGGCGGCGGGCTTGTGGCGGCGCCAGAAGGGGCAACAGAGGCACAGAAGCAGTTTGCGGAGACTGTGGGGAAACGAACCGGCATGAAATTTGAGATAGTTGATACTCTGGATGAGGCATACGGAGAATATAATGCAGAAAAGGGAACTATCAGGATTGCTCTTGATACTGACAATTTCCCCGGAACTGCCTCCCATGAACTGACTCATTATATTAAAGACTATGCGCCGGAAGAATATCAGGCTTATCAGGACGTGGCCGTTCAGTCCCTTATGAAAGCTGAAGGTGTGTCTACCTATGAAAAGTTGGTCGATATGTATTTGAGCAGGAACCGTGAAGTGAATGAGAATTTTACCCGAGAGGACGCCATCGACGAGATCGCCGGGGACGCGGCAGAACGCTTCCTGTCTGATCCAGACTTGATTGAAGATACGATCAAGAATAACCGGACATTGGGCCAGCGGATACATGACTTCCTGTCTGACCTGATCGAATCTATCAAGCAGATGATCCAGAATGTCAAGGAAAGCCGTGCGTCTAAAATGCTGCATAAGGATCTGGAGAAGGCGGAGCAGGCCCGGGAGCTGTGGTATCAGGCACTCGATAAGGCCAGCGAGAATAAGACCGGGAGCGTGGATTCTGGTAGCAAATTCCAATTGAAGGGAGTTGACGCCGACGGTATAGAGGTTTATGAGACAAGTTCCAAAGTAAAAAATATGTCCCGTAAAGAAAAGCAAGAATATCTTGTTGATTTAATCAGGAATTCGTATCGTGGAAGAACAGCAAAGTTTCAAAAAATGGTGTGACATATTATGCTCTTTTGGATAAAAAGGGCCGTACTAAGTCTGTTTATGGGGATAAAAAATCTTCTAAGTCAGGCTATGAGGCAAAATTAGATATTGGATCAGATGGAGATTATTTTTCACTGGTTGAAAATGCGTTATATCATGGGACTTTACCTGATAGCGGAAAGAAAACCAGCAATCATGCTCATGATAAAGTAATCGGTTGGGATTATTATGTAAAAACGATTAAGAGTGATGGTGAGTATTATGATGTTTTAATTAATGTAAGAGACACGGGAAAAAATCAATTTGTATATGGTGTAACATTAAAAAACAAACAGGATTCCCAAGCAACGGCTACGTTAAAAACGTCCCGCATTGATCAAGGAAATCCTGTTCATGGAGATAGTATATCTCAAAATGGCTCGAATGGCAATATCAAAAACCAATTAAAAAATATTTCAGAGCCTAATTATGCTGCCGCAATACAGGAGAATAAAAAATTACGTGAGGCCAATGAGTATCTAAAGAACCAATTTGAGATAACCAAGGTCATAAAACCCAAACCGCAGGATATCAACCATATAGCAAATAAGTTGCTGAAAAAATATGGAAGTACATATGATAAATCTGTTCTCTCAGACAATCTGACAAAACTGTTTGATTATATCCATAACAGTGAGCAGATAGACGGGGCGGAAGTAGCTGAGGTTACAGCCAGTATTGCAAAGGCCGTGTTACAAGAATCAAAGCAGGTCGATACTTCCATAGCCGAGTATTATTCAGACCTGAAAGAGAGCGTCCGAAAAACCAAAATAAGTATATCGGATCAGGATAAAGCGGATCTGGAGGCATACGGGGGCTATAATGATTTCAGAAAGCATTATTTCGGTAAAATAAATCTCGGGAATGAAGGCTTATCCGTCGATTCATATTATGAAGAGTTGGCTGGACAGTACCCGGAATTATTTGATACTGAGATAACTCACCCAGCTGATCGGTTAATAGCTATAGCCGATGTTATAGATAGCCTTAAACCTGCCTATGTGAACCCGTTTGGTGCCAATATGGACGAGATGGCTTCCTTGGTAGCTGGTGAGATCTTCGACGACTACTTTAGTATCAAGCCGGAATCCCCCACCTTTGCCGATAAAAAGGCTGCGGAGATTTTGAAAACGAAAGTAGAATACAGACACCGCATGTACGATATGAAACAGGATTTAAAGGCCAAATACGATAAACGACTGCTGGAAGTAAAGAAAAAGAATGTGGAAAAAATTCAAAAGCTTACTGAAAAATATAATGCTGCCCAGGGAGAGCAGAAAGAATATTATAAAAACCAGATTAAGAAGCTGAGAGAGTTCAAAAACGAAAGACTTTTTGCACAACAGCAGAGATATCAGGAGTGGATATTAAAAGAAAGGACGAGGAGGGCGGATAGTATTGACCGTTCCAAACTATTGAAACTGGCAAGGAAATTATCAAAAATGAAAACGGACCCATCTATTAAGGCCAGAATTGATGATCTTATTGGCGATCTTGACCTGACAGCTAAGGGAATGACAAATAAGAATCGGTTGAACCTGGAGGATTTACGAGCAAAATATAATAATTTGAAGGAGACTGACCCGGACTTTATTGCCAACAAGGGGATTGAAGAGAAACTATCCAGGCTGGATAAAAAACAGATATCCGATCTTTCCGTGGAAGAGGTCAAAGCACTGATAGATTCCATGTTGCAGTTATGCCATGGGATAGAAATTACTAATAGCCTGATCAATCGTGACTATAAGGGTACAATAAATGATTATAGCGAGGAGGTAATGGGAGAAGTCAGGAGAGCTGCCGGGTTGAAAAATACAATATTTGGTAGCGGAGCGGATAAGATTAATTCTTTAATGCTTAATCCTGTACGTGAGTTCAGACGCCTTGCAGGGTATCAAAAGGACAGCCGTCTGGAGGCGATAGCCCACGAACTGAATGAGGGGCAGCGAAAGATGATACAATTTCAAATGGAATCAAGTAAGATGTTCGATGAAGTCGTATCTGATAAAAAAATTGCTCAGACGTTGCAGGGAAAACATGCTGAAAAAATCAGATTTTTAATAGATGGGGAAACTATTTATATCACTCCAGCTATGCGAATATCTCTGTATCTGCATAGCCTAAATAACGATAACTTGTTGCATATGAAATATGGCGGTGTGACGATCCCTGACTGGAATTATTATATCAAAGGGGATTTAGCCAACGCATATGCAAAAGGAAAAGTAGTAAAAATGCCCCCATCGAAACTAAAAGAAATACTTGGAACCATGACGGATAAGGAAAAACAATTTGCAGAGGTATCCAGAACCTTTCTAAATGGTCCATGTAAGGACGCAATAAATGAAACTTCCTTAGCTCTTGATGGAAATGAGAAAGCGACGGTTGAAGAATATTATGGTATTAAAACAGATCGTAATTTCACCAGAACTGAATTTCAATCACTTTTTAAGGATGGAACGATAGAAGGGATGGGGATTTTTAAAGATCGTGTTGCGGCGGCCAAGAATCCGATCATGCTGGAGGATGTTACCAGTGTGATTTCAAGACAAATAGATGATGTGAGTCGCTATTATGGTCTGGCGATACCGGTCAGGAATTTTAATCGGATCTATAATTATACTCGGAAAGGCTATACCACGAGTGTTAAGAAAGTGATAGCCGAAAAATGGGGCAAAAATGCGATCCAATATATTGAAAATTTCATGGCAGACATTCAGAATGGACGCCATAATGGAAGAAACTTTCTGGATACGGTACGTGGAAACTTTGCCAAAGCAACCTTGTCGGTCAATATTGGAGTGACAATGAAACAAGCCGCATCGTATCCTACAGCCGCCGCAACGCTAGGCTGGGAGCCATTACTTAAAGCCCTGGTTGCTGGTGGAAAGAAGCATCTACCAATTAGCCGGGCTGATATAGAGTTAATAAACAAATATACTCCGTTATTATGGTATCGTAACCAGGGGAATAGCACACAAGAATTAGGAGATATAGCTAAAAACACTACGTGGGACAAAAAATTACCGTGGCTTATGGGTTGGATTCAGAAGGTAGATACCGCAACAGTGGGGAGACTATGGTATGCAGCGGAATATTATGTCAAAGATAATTTTAAGGCATTAGTTCCGGGAAGTGACGCCTATTATAAGAAAGTAGCTGAAATGTTTAATGAATGTGTGGAAGAGACGCAGCCTAACTATACCGTTATGCAGCGACCGGATATTCTGAGATCTACGAATCAGCTGACGAAAGCGTTGACTATGTTCTCGACCCAGCGATTTCAAAACTATGGGATTATTTATGATTCCTATGGAAATCTTAGAGCAAAAAGTATTAAATATCATCGGTCTAAAACGGCGGAAAATATGGAGCAACTAAAAGCTGCTCGTATGGAATTTGCCAAAGCTATTTCATCTCAACTTGTAGCGACGGTTGTTTTAATATCTATGAGTGCTATTGCAAATGCGATCTTACATAAAATGGATGATTACAAAGAGGATACCGGCAAATTTTCTTTAGAAAGTGTATCCGATAAATTAGCTGAAGATATGCTTGAAACCATGGCAGGAAATATTTTATGGGGAAGTGAATTATATGATATATTGCGGCCTTGGGTCACCGGTAAAAAAGGATATGGGATAGAAGTTACTGGTATATCGGTGCTAAATGATGTAGCAGGCTCCTTTTCCAAATTTGAAAGTGCCTGGACGAGCGATAAAACTGGTTCAGAAAAACAGGCCGAGATTGAAAAAGCAGCGATAGACCTTTCAAAACAGCTGTCTGTCATGTTTGGGGGTGTGCCAGTAAAAAATATAGAAAAGATAATAAAAGGTATACAACTCCATACAGAGGATTATATCAATGGCGAATTTGGTACTTTTAATGCCTCTGATAAACAAACAAATTCTGAAACCTATAAGAGTATGTATGTAGCTTTAACCCAGGACGGCAATCAAGACCGATACACACGTCTATACAATGGACTTATAGAAAATGGAGTTGACACGGATACTATAAACCAGGGTATTAGTAAACAGCTTAGGAATCATGAGCTTGTTCTTGCAGCAGCACAGGCAAAGTCTGAGAATGATCTTACAACGTATGAGCAGTGTATTAACGAACTTAAGAATCTTGGTTTCAAGTTTAATAAACAAATAAAACCAGCCATTAACTATTGTATGGATCACATGAATGAATTAGAAGGTGAGGCTGAGGTATCAGGAGAGAAGATAACAGAATCATATTTTGAAGAGGCGGATGATGAAGAGAGTATTTACGATTATGACATGCTGTTTGATGCGCTGATAGAAAAGGGGGGAGAGGTCCAAGGAATATAGAACCATAGAATCCGATCTGTTGAAACATGGAAAAACAGAGGATGGTATAAAGTCCTCGATTTCCGCAAAAAGAAGAAAAATGCTCGAACAATATGTAACAGCCATCGATAGTAAAGACTATGCCACATATGATAGTATTCGGCTCACGTTAATGAGGCTGTACGGAAGTATGGACAAGTTAAATACAGCAGTATCAGAATATCGAAAAAAGCAAAAGGAAAAATAATCAATTTAGGGTGGGAGAAAAGCTCTCACCCTTTTTGTTACACTAAAGAAAAACGAAAGGAGATACTTATTATGAAAAAGGAGCTATTATGTACGATTGTCGGAGTCATTACGGCTGCCGGGGTAAAACTGTTTGGGGGGTGGAATCCCACAATATTTGCCCTTCTGATCTGTATGGGAATTGACCTTGTAACAGGATTTATGGTTGCTGCGGTATTCCATAGGTCACCGAAAACAGAATCGGGCGGAGCTGAATCCAATGCTATGTTTAAGGGCCTGTGTCGTAAGCTCGCAATGATCTTCTTGCTGGTGCTGGCCCATCAGCTTGATGTTGTAATTGGAGTGGATTACATTATGCTGGCGGCGACTTATGGATTCCTAGCCAACGAGGCATTATCTATCGTGGAAAATGCGGGGCTTATGGGGATTGTTAAGTCTGATGCCCTGGTGAATGCTATTGAGGTGCTGAAGCAGAGGAAAGGGGATAATACGAATGAGTAAGACCGCAAAAGGACTGGTAGAGTTTTGCACGGGGAAAGTGGGAACCCCCTATGTATATGGAGCCAAGGGTGAGGTACTGACACAAAGCCGAATCAACCAGTTGGCGCGTGAGAATCCCAACATGTATACGGACGCATACATAGCAAAAGCCAAGAAGTTTATCGGGCGTGCCTGTACAGACTGTTCGGGACTGATCAGCTGGTACACGGGAATTATCAGGGGATCATCTAACTTCTGTGATACTGCGGTAGAGAATCATCCGGTATCTGCCCTTAATGAGAGTATGACCGGATGGGCGCTGTGGAAGCCGGGGCATATTGGGGTGTATATTGGCGGTGGAGTGGTCATTGAGGCTAAGGGGATCAACTATGGAACAATCAAATCACGTGTGACGGATACACCATGGCACGCGGCATTGAAGTTGAAGGATATCGATTATTCTGTTGTTAAAAAATCTGGATGGCAGAATGAAGATGGAGGTTACAGATATTATCTCGGAAATACCGGGGAGGCGGTACGCAATAACTGGTATGAGGACTACGACTGTAAGTGGTACTGGTTCGACGGAGCGGGCCTGATGGTCCGCAATGTGTGGTATAAGTATAAGGACAGATGGTATTACCTGGGGCCTGATGGGGCCATGCTCCAAGGGCTGCAGAACATTGATGGAAAGTGGTATTGCCTGGACCAGAACGGAAGAATGATGATGGAGCCAATCACATTGACACCTGATCACGATGGAGCCTTACAGTTCCCTGGACTTTCCAATAGATAATGAAAAAGTGGGTAATGGTAAAAAACCAAGCCCACTTTTTCATTTCTCCTATTCACAATGGCAACTATATTTTACTGCCTACAGGAAAAAAGTAAATACATAATGCAGAATCGTAGGAGTTTGGCGCAATATCGTTTATTATGATCAGGTAAATAGTGATTATAAAATCAGAGAAGCGGGAACTGTAGTGATAAAAAATATTCCGGCTACCTCCAATGCGTATGCCGATGTGATTTTTACACAGCATTACGATGTCACGCCGATTATATTAACCACAGCGCAATCTACGACAAGCACACAAATCAGAGTGTCTTGTGAGGGATTAACAGCTACTGGAGTACGAATATATGTGCGCAATGACTATACGGGTACTGTATCCAATGTTGTTATTGGATACGCCGTTATATGATCATTATGCGGAGGCTTTGGTATACTCCATGATAATGATACTCCCGGCATTGTAGGAATTGGCTTCAGCGCTTGTCACCTCTATACTATCTGCCGAATAACGTATGTCAAATTTTATAGACGGTATAATAATCTGCGCAACCTTTCCGAATGTCCATGCAATCCCCTGTAGCCGGATAACTTGATCAATGCCAGCGTATGCGTAGGACTTTTTGGCTGCCGATGGCATACCGCCAAAATCATTAATGACAGCTCGGTAGATGGGCTTCCCATCAATCCAAGTACCGACTTGTCTCTCAGCAGTTGCATAATCACTATTTTGGTAATTAATTCCATATTGACATAAAGGCTTTTATTTTGTAATGACTTCATGCAAAATATTTTATGGAGGTGTCTCATGAAAAGCATAGAAGATAATAATTACTAGAAGGGACTGGCTCAATTTATGACTGCCAGTTTAAATGCCCTTGATAGCCTTCCTAACAAATATGGAAAAGCATATTTCATATGCCCGCTTTGTGGCGGACAAGCATTTATTGAAAGAGGAAACGATAGAAAAAAATCTAGTTATGCATTTTGTACAAGGTGTAAGATAGATATAAAATCATAGTAAAAGATTGTTAAAAATTTAATTATAGCCCTTTTAAACGTCTATAAATCTCCCTTGGTAATAACAAACTAATAACAAATAAATTCTTGAAAATGCCGGGAGTATTGTATTTACTGGCTTATTCAAAAACTACTTGCGAAAAATGCTATTTTGTGAGAGAATACTACTTAAGTATGGTGTGATATATTTAACAATCCATACAGGATTGTAACCCCGGCAAACGCACGGATGCACCTTTTGGGTCGATACATATGATTCATCCTGTGCAGCGCTATGTCTGGCTGACAGCCAGGCCCGGCGGATAACACGTACCTTGCGATTATTACTTATTTGAAAGGAGTTTTAAAATGATTTATTCACATGAAGTAGAAGAAATGTGCCCAGTAGCACAGGGTGTTCACCATGGCGCCGCTCCAATCCCAGAAGAAGCAAAATGGGTAAAATCAAAACAAGTATCGGATATTTCAGGATTAACACACGGTGTAGGCTGGTGTGCTCCGCAGCAGGGCGCATGTAAGCTGACCCTTAACGTAAAAGAAGGCATCATTCAGGAAGCATTAGTGGAGACCATCGGATGTTCCGGTATGACTCACTCAGCAGCTATGGCGGCAGAGATTCTCCCGGGACGCACCGTTTTAGAGGCTCTGAACACAGACCTGGTTTGCGACGCTATCAACACCGCTATGAGAGAATTATTCTTACAGATCGCATACGGCAGAACCCAGAGCGCATTCTCCGAGGATGGACTTCCGATCGGAGCCGGTCTGGAGGATTTAGGAAAAGGACTTCGTTCCCAGGTTGGTACCATGTACGGAACCTTAAAGAAAGGTCCTCGTTATCTGGAGATGGCAGAAGGCTATGTAACCGGTATTGCTCTTGACGCGGACAATGAGATCATCGGCTATCAGTTTGTAAGCCTTGGCAAGATGACTGACTTCATCAAAAAAGGTGATGACCCCAACACTGCTTACGAGAAGGCAAAAGGTCAGTACGGCCGTGTAGCTGACGCAGTGAAGATCATTGACCCAAGACAGGAATAATAAAGGAGGACAAACTAATGGCTTTATTTGAATCATATGAGAGACGTATCAAACAAATCAATGAAGTATTAAACAGCTATGGAATCGCTTCTATCGAAGAAGCTGAGAAGATTACCAAGGACGCTGGATTAGACGCATACAAACAGGTTGAGAACATTCAGCCGATCTGCTTCGAGAACGCCAAATGGGCATACACCGTAGGCGCAGCCATCGCCATCAAGAAGGGCTGCAAGAAGGCCGCAGACGCTGCCGCAGCCATCGGTGAGGGACTTCAGGCATTCTGTATCCCAGGTTCCGTTGCCGATCAGCGTAAGGTTGGTTTAGGACACGGCAACTTAGGCAAAATGCTTCTGGAAGAGACTACCGACTGCTTCTGCTTCTTAGCAGGCCACGAGTCCTTCGCAGCTGCTGAGGGCGCTATCGGTATCGCCGAGAAGGCCAACAAGGTTCGCCAGAAACCATTAAGAGTTATCTTAAACGGTTTAGGCAAGGATGCAGCTCAGATCATCTCCAGAATCAACGGCTTTACCTATGTTGAGACTGAGATGGATTACTACACAGGCGAAGTGAAAGAGCTCTGGAGAAAGTCCTACTCTGATGGACTGAGATCCAAAGTAAACTGCTACGGCGCCAACGACGTAACAGAGGGTGTTGCGATCATGTGGAAGGAAGGCGTAGACGTTTCCATCACCGGAAACTCCACCAACCCGACCCGTTTCCAGCATCCGGTAGCAGGTACATACAAGAAAGAGTGCAACGAGAAAGGCAAAAAGTATTTCTCAGTTGCTTCCGGCGGTGGTACAGGCCGTACCCTTCACCCGGATAACATGGCAGCAGGTCCCGCTTCCTATGGCATGACCGACACCATGGGCCGCATGCACTCCGACGCCCAGTTCGCAGGTTCCTCCTCCGTACCGGCTCACGTAGAGATGATGGGCCTCATCGGCGCAGGCAACAACCCGATGGTGGGTATGACTGTGGCAGTGGCTGTTTCGATTGAGGAGGCAGCAAAAGAAGGTAAGTTCTAGTGATTACTTGTATTTAACGGCTTTTAGAAGTAGTTAAGAGTAGTAAGGAGTGGCCTTTTATACAAAATAAGAGGTCACTCCTACATTATTCATGTATTATTCCTACATGCTGTTCCTACATGGTAACATAGGATTTGCAAAATTTATTGACTTTCGACATGTATTAATGTATATTAAAATTAGTAAAAGAGATCATGTGAAATAGGGTGTCCTGCTACCCATTGAAAAGGTGGAGCATTAAGGATTGATGGAGAAGAGGAATCTTCTCTATTTTTGATTGAAAAGCATTTTCGATAGTGCTATTTTGAATCGGCTATGCTATACTTTGGTAGAGGTGATGGTGAGATGGATTTATTTATTTCAAAAGAGGTTTTAGATAGTCTTTCTTATAAATCAACATTAGGAAAAAGTTTGAAGCAGATTTCATTGCGAGATACTTCGATTGATATTATTTTACAAGATATTGCTCGCTATCGTGCCAATTATATTGATATATTAGTTCAAGAAAACTTGATTGGATCGAGATTTAAGAGTGATGATTCAATTATGCGAAAGTATGAAAAGACTCTCCGAACGGGTGGTGGCTTTAAGCAATGTTTCAATGATATTTTGGGATTTAGATTACGATTTGAAGAATATCCAGAGGAATATCCGGAATATTTTCGAGTAGTTAATTTACGAAAAGGGAAGAAAATAGATGATGGCTACCATGCGGTACATCTGTACTACCAAAGAGATAATATGGCATATCCGATAGAAGTACAGTTGTGGTGTGGAAAAGATTATTGGTTTAATATATGGAGTCATCAATATGTTTATAAATATAAAGAACCGGAAATCGGTCGAATTCTTTATAAAGAATATATACAGGGCCTGATAACTGATGAACAGAAATTTGTTGAGAGACTTAAGTTATGGGAAGGTGAATTAGATGGGAGATAAAAAGATATATATTGTTGCAAAAATTTTTGAACAACAAGGATGTATAGCTTATTTGTGTAAAACAATAAATGAAGCACGTTGTCTTCCAGGGACTTTGGAGGCTTTAAGAGCTGACGGGGTACAGATTGTAATTTTGGATAATCCGGAAGTTTATTCAGAATATGCACCATACACCTATATCGATGATATGAAAGAATTTATCGATAAGGTAAATCAATTGAATCGAGTGGCATAATTCATCAATAAAAAATAGCCAACGTGAGTATTAAGTAGCAGCTGTATTCATTGATTAATCCTACACGTTGATGGTAAAAATGCTTTAAACTCAAGGTTTCCTTTTTCCATCGAGGAAGCGGCAAAAGAAGGAAGATTTTAGTATATAGTGGGAAATCCTTTATTTATGGGAATTTCTCAAGTCGTAGTTTGGCTTGGGAAGTTCCCATTCTGCCATTTCAAGAGAGACTATGTTCGATTGTTCGTTCATAATTTCAATGAATCTTTTGTTTAGAGGAGGGTTAAGCGTTTTAATGTCTGAATAAAATCTTCATAATGATGACAATGTTCCCGGCGCATTTGACGATATTCCTCAGTTTTAGGTAAATACTGCTCAGCAGGAGATATTTCCCCATCATACAATTGCAATAAAATACTTTTCATAGTGTATCACTCCCTTTATTTGTTTTATGACATTTGGTGAATGTCAACTAGATACATAGTTTACCATACAATAGACTGTATGACAATTACTGAATGCCAAAGTGGGAGCGAAATTCATGTACAAAAATAAAGCTGGCAACGGAGAAAATAATATATGTGGACAAAAAGTAAAGGAAATCAGAGAAAGCATGCCGGAGAAAACTTCACAAAGAAAGTTGGCGGACATGCTGCAAATGGCTGGTTTGGATATCGATAAAAATGCGGTACAGAGGATAGAGAACGGTAAAAGATTTGTAACGGATATTGAATTGAAAGTTATTTCTGAAGTGTTAGGAGTAAGTTATAAGGAATTATTAGATTGGCATAGCGATGGTACTTGATCCGCACTGACTTTTTATGGTTGGTGCATTTTTTAGTGATATTCTAAAACCAATATGATATACTATCTGTAAAAGATCGGACGTGGATTTCTCCGAGCAAAATTTGTATATCGCCTTCATCATTGAGAAGGTGAGACAGAGTGGAGTGTGTGTCATGCTGAATATATTTTATGGCAATATGCCGGAGGCGATTTATAATACGGCTGTTTATTTTAAAAATGTATATGAAGACGAATGGATTACGGCACCGTTAGCTAAGCAGATGATATTAGACGTTGATAAGTCAACCGTTTTAGGCGGTGCCGTGATTGACAGTCCGGTTATGGGGAAGATACCGCCGGTTAGTTTGTCAGGAGGTGTCAAGACATTGATTCTCATGGCCAATGAACCGGGAAAGATTTTTAATGCATCCACCTGTGGAGACAACTGTGCGAAATGGATCTTAAAGCTGGCAGAAAAAAATGACCTGACGATTAATCTGCGCCATCTGATGGATTTTGGAGATGGGAAATTTGATATCAGGATTCTAAATACAAATCAGGTAGTGCACAGTATGGAAGAACTGGTGCCTATAGCAGGTCTATATGTGTAGGTGGTGTTCATGAGAGATAAACATAGAATCATTGTTCAAAATAAGAAAATAAAATATGATTTTGAAGTCAGGCGCAATATTACTATCATCTGCGGTGACAGTGCTACAGGAAAGGCAGCATTGGTTGACATGATCCGGGAGTATTATGAGAACGGTGCAGACAGCGGCGTTGAATTGCAATGTGACAAAAGTTGTGCGGTTTTGGAAGGCAGAAACTGGAGGCTGCAATTGTCAGCAATTCAGGATAGCATTGTATTTATTGATGAGGGCAATGTTTTTGTCTCTTCCAAAGACTTTGCCTCAGCGATACAGGAAACAGACAACTATTATGTTATTGTGACAAGAGAAGGATTAGAGACATTACCGTACAGTGTAAATGAAATTTATGGAATACGAGATTCTGGGAAATACGGATATCTAAAGCAGACATATAATGAACTGTATCAGCTATATGGTGAAAAAGTCTTTAAACAGAACGTGATGCCAGAGCGGGTCATAACAGAAGATTCCAATTCCGGTTTCCAGTTTTTTGAAAATATTTGCCGGGAAAATAAATTGGAATGTATGACTGCAAATGGTAAGTCCAATATATTTCGATGTTTAATGCAGTATGATACTGAGTACATACTTGTGATAGCAGATGGTGCCGCTCAATCACTCAGATTTCGTGATTGAGCGGCACCCTTTTTCTTTCCCCGCCATCCACAAAATCCCCCAAAGATCATCCCGCATCCAATCCCATTCCTCACTCCAAACGCCTCCCCCAACATCACCACTCCCGTGATCACGCCTGTGATTGGTTCAAACAGGCTGAAGATGGAGGCGGTGGAGGCGCCGATGATGGCGATGCCTTTGTTTAGAAGAATACTGGCCGCCAGGGATGTGCCGATGGAGACGCCAAACATCAGTCCGTAGGCTTGCCAGGGCAGGGAGGGGACAATGAAGTGCAGGGGGAGATTGAGAAGCAGCATAAATATGGAGACGATGGAAGAGAGGTAGAAGGAAAAGACTGCGGGGTGAATCCGCGTCAGGCCCATCTTGCCCAAATATGTCATATAAAACGAATAGGTGACTGCGGAGCCTGCCGCCATCAGGACTCCCTTGATATTGCTGACGCTGCCTGTATCCAGGAAACACAGCACCCCCGCCATGCAGAGGACCAGGCACACGCTTCTGTGAAGCGTCAGCTTCTCCCCAAAGAACAGTCTGCAGTAGACGCAGACCAGCAGCGGATAGAGAAAATGGATCGTGGTGGCCGTTCCCACACCGATATAGGTGTAGGAGCTGTACAGGAGAATGGTGGTCAGTGCAGAGCCAAGTACACTGACCAGCAGCACTCCCGTTTTTTCGTATTTGATCAGTTTCATGGACAACCGTCCCCGGCGGATCATCATCCACAAAACCGGCAGTACCATCAGGTTGCGGAACAATGCCATATTGTAGGGATTATTCCCATAAGAATAGGAGAGCTCCGTCAACACAGGCATGAAACCAAAGATCACGGCGGAAAGAACTATATACAATACGCCCCTCGCCTTCACATATACACCTCACTTTTTAAACTCAGCAGGTCAGCTTTCTCACCTGCTCATTGTACTCCTCAATGGCCTTTTCCGGGTCCTGATAGAGGGCTTTCGCCAGACCGATATAGATCATATCGACCACCGTCAGCTGCCCGTAGCGCCGGAAAAGAGACGACAGGCTGGCGTCGCTGGTGGCAATATTGGGCACGTACAGAGCGTAATCGGACAGACCGATCAGCCGGTTGGAGGCCACCTTGGTGATGGTAATCACCTTCACCTTACGCTGCCGCGCCTGTTTTACCGCCTCGATAATCCGTTTGTGCTGCCCGTCAAAGGAGACAACGATGATCGCATCCTTTTCATTGGCAGTGATCAGATTCTGAAGGCCATAGTTTAAGTCGTCCAGGAAAATGCATCTCCTCTCCAGCCTCATCAGCTTATGCTGCAGATCCCTGGCCGGCAGGATCGAAGCTCCCAGCGCGATAAAATAAAGGATATTGGAATCCC
>Ga0192243_10109_pt1 | contig 33145 bp, 28 predicted proteins | sample Koala_Koa27_K3_FD_131233 | JGI IMG/M metagenome (GOLD analysis project Ga0192243, IMG submission 131233) | Enriched cells from koala feces incubated with labeled cellulose particles, San Francisco Zoo, California, United States - Koala_Koa2-7_K3 ... | reverse complement strand
GCTTAAAGAAAAGGCTGCTGAAAACCAGGCAGATGACGGGACGGACGATGCAGAAGCGGCGGATATCCAGTCGGAAGAAGCTGTCAGCTCCGACAGCCAAAGTGCTGACCGAAGCGGGAAACTGGTTGTAATCGATCCGGGACATCAAAGATACGGCAACAGTGAGCAGGAACCGGTCGGACCTGGCGCATCTACCACGAAGGCAAAGGTGACCGGCGGAACCAGCGGTGTTAGCACGGGGCTGGCGGAATATGAACTGAATCTTCAGGTTTCTTTAAAGCTGCAGGCAGAGCTGGAGGCCAGAGGATATCAGGTCATTATGACGCGGACAAGCAATGACGTGAATATATCCAACAGCGAGAGGGCGGCCATTGCCAACGATGCCAATGCTGATGCGTTTGTCCGCATTCACGCGGATGGCTCGGAGAACAGCAGTACCAACGGCATGATGACGATTTGTCAGACATCTTCGAACCCTTATAACGCATATCTGTATAGCGAGAGCAAGGCGCTGGCCACGGCGATTCTGGACAATATGGTTGCGCAGACCGGAGCGTCCCGGAATAAGGTTTGGGAGACGGATACCATGTCCGGCATCAACTGGGCGACGGTTCCGACTACGATCATTGAGATGGGCTATATGACGAATCCGACAGAAGATCAGAAGATGGCGACGGATGAATATCAGTATAAGATCGTGCGGGGAATCGCCGACGGTCTGGATGAGTATTTTGGTTTCTGAATAAGATTATGAAATTAGTGAATGTGCGTTTTTATTATACTTTTTTAAAACCGCAGGAAAAAAGAATGTTCGACAGTATCTGCGCGCAGCTGCAGGTGTGTCAGCCTGAGATACATGTGACGGGAAGTCTGCAGACTGCGCGGAAGATACTGCCATTTGTGCTGAATGACTGTCCGGAATTTTTCTATGCAGATAATACCCGGATGCAGTTTGTGTCCGGTATGGGAACGGTCAGTATTCGGATGAGATATACGAAAGACGCCTCACAGATCCGTGCGATCCGACAGAGGCTTGATACGATCGGCAGGCGTTTTCTCGCTGAGGTACAAAAGAAACAGCTGAACAATCAGGATACCGTTCGCTATGTACATGATTTCATTCTGAAAAATACAGAATATGCGCAGGAAAGTCTGGATCGTCAGGATCTTTCCGGCGATGTGAGCAATATCTGCGGTGTCTTTGTCAACAAACGGGCAGTGTGTAAAGGGATCGCTCTTGCGGCAAAATGGCTGTTGGATCAGGCCGGTATTCCTTCCGGTGTGATAGAAGGCAGGGTGATACGGCCGGAAATCGCGGGTATGCAGAAATACATCGGGAAAGATTCTCAGAACGACCATGCGTGGAATGTTGTAAATGTGAATGATGTCTGGCAGTACATGGATATCACGATGGATCTGGGAGCCAGTCAGGATAATAAGTCCTGGATAGCCTATGATTATTTTCTGCGGGGAGACGCCGCGATGGCAGAGTATGTTCAGTATCGGAATCCGTATATTGACTGTAAAACAGAAAAATACAGTTACTTCGTGCGGAACCGAACTATAATTTCAGGGGAGGAGGATCTGAGAAAATATCTGCGTTACTGTATGAAAAACAGAAAAAAGCGTCTGTATTTTCAGGTGGAGGAAAGTCTTGCTCAGAAGGATGCTTCCGCGATAGAGACTCTGGTATCCCGTACAGTCCGTTCCGAATTTCGTTGGAGATACAATCAAAAACTGCACATTTATGATTTTATGCTTATGTAATGATGCTGTTAATAATGAAATTGTTAAAATTAACCTTATTGCGGTTCGCAGAATTGTGTGGCAAAATCAACATTCAGGTTATCGGAAAACTAAATTGACTGATACAATAACAAAATAATAAACAAAGGAGATTGCGTTATGGCAGATGAAATGGATTTCAAAATGGAAGATTTTGACGACATAGATATGGACGACTGGGGTGATGATGAAGTCCAGGGTGGCGAATCCGTGGAAGAGGAGGATTTCCTGGAGGGCATGGAACCGTCGAAAAAAAGCATGACGATTTTCTTCCTGATTGATACATCGGGAAGTATGGGAGGTACGAAGATCGGAACGGTCAATGCGACCATGGAGGAGCTTCTTCCGGAACTGATCGGGCTGGGCGGTACGGAGACGGATATCAGTATCGCAGCCATGCGTTACGATTCAACGGTGTCCTGGATTACGCCTGAGCCGATGCGTGTGGAAGAATATCAGATCTGGCCGCGCCAGAGTGCGAACGGGATGACGGCGATGGGCGCCGCCTTTGAGGAGCTGAACCGGAAGCTGTCGCGTTCCGCTTTTATGAATAAACCTTCTCTTTCGTTTGCTCCGGTTATATTTTTGATGTCGGACGGTGCGCCGAATGACGACTGGAGAAAGGGACTGGCGCTGTTAAAAAAGAACAGCTGGTATAAATACGGCCTGAAGATTGCTGTGGGAATCGGTTCGGCACCGAACATGGATGTATTGCGGGAATTCACCGGAGATCCAGAGCTGGCGATTCAGGCACACGGCGCTGAGGAACTGAAGCGTCTGATTCAGTTTCTGGCGGTTACGTCATCACAGATCGGAAGCAAGAGCATGTCGTTGACGGACGACGGGCGCGAGCTGACGGCAGAAGATGTGGCGGGCTCTAAAAAAGAACAGCTGAAGGAAGCCGTAGTGGATCTGATGGACAATGAATTCGCGGATGCGGACGATATGGATTTTGATGCGGGATGGTAAAAGACTGCGTGTCAGTTTGGCGTACCGGATAGTAAAAGGAGATTGAGATGAACGAGGATAAGTACAGATTGAAGACCGGCGAGCGGATTCCCATGGAAGCCGGCGGAGAGGCAGTGGTCGGGAAGGAACTTGGCGCCGGCGGACAGGGCGTGGTTTATCTGGTGAAATACCAGGGAAATGATTATGCGCTGAAATGGTATTTTTTTGATAAATTAAAACATCCGGAGGAGTTCCGGGGCAACCTGATCCAGAATGTCGCGGACGGCGCGCCGGAGGGAAGCAGAAAGTTTCTCTGGCCGCAGTTTGTCACAAAGTATTATATGGTGAACGGAAACACAAAGACTTTCGGTTATCTGATGGATCTGGCGCCCCAGGGCTATACGGAATTTGATGATCTGTATATGGGTTATCACTGGAAAAAACCGGCGCAGAAGGGACAGAATGCCATAAAGGTCGTACATAAATTTGAATCTCTGGATGCGCAGGTGACGGCAGCCATCAATATCGTGAAGGCGTTCCGCTCACTTCACCGAGCCGGGAAGAGCTATCAGGATCTGAACGGAGGCGGCTTCTTTATTGACACGAAGACAGGCGACGTCGTTGTCTGCGACTGTGATAATGTGGCGCCGGACGGAGAAAACTTCGGAATCGGCGGTTTTCCCGGTTATATGGCGCCGGAGATCGTGCGCGGCGTTGCCAAACCGGACGTGCTGACAGACCGTCATTCACTGGCTGTCGTATTGTTCCGGCTGTTTTTCCGTGCGGATCCGCTGGAGGGGAAAAAGGTGCTTCAGAGCGTTGTCCTGACAGAGGCGAAGGAACTGCAGCATTACGGAACAGAGCCGGTTTTTATCTACGATCCGAAAGTGAATACGAACCGTCCGGTTCGCGGTGTGCATGACAACGCGATCCGGCTGTGGCCAATGTTTCCCGCTTACCTGAGGAATATTTTTATTCAGGCTTTTACAGATGGCCTGAAGGATCCGGGCAAGCGCATTATTGAGAAGAAGTGGCAGGAGATACTGATCCGGCTCAGATCGGATATTATTCACTGCCCGGGCTGCGGAAAAGTGACTTACTCAACGCTGTTTCATCATGTAGAGCATTATGTATGTAAATGTAAGACCTGCGGGACGAATATTTATACCCTGCAGATCAAGGATATGGTGACGCCTCTTTATCCGGGATTGAAATTATATCGCTGCTATACGGAAAATGCCGAGGATTATGAGACGGTTACAGGAGAAGTCATCGAGAATAAAAATAAAAAGGGCCTGTTCGGCATCAAAAATTTATCGAAACATACCTGGAAAGCAGCATTTCCGAACGGTGAGCTGCGGGAGATCCGGCCCGGTGCCGGTGCGCCGATCTGGAAAGGCTTAAAGATTGATTTTGGTGACAATGTAAAAGCCCGTGTATTGTGGTAGGGGAAGGAACTGTTGGTATATATGGACACGATTTGGACATTGAGGGATTATGCCGCGGAGCGGCAGGTCGAGATTCCGGGAGCAGAAAAGAATTATACCGTCCGGTTTGCAACAATGGAAGCCATGATCCGGGCGGCCGGTGAGCTTGTTGATCTGTTTGAAACATGGGAAAACCAGCATGTTTTCTGTATGGACGTCAATCAGGATATGTTTCTGTTCGATTCAAAGACCGGCAGACTGACTTTTCAGGCTGAAAAGAATATACGGGGAAGAGGTCTTGAATTGACAGAGGAGCAGCGGATTGGTTTTTACAGTGCGCCGGAGCTTGTTCTCGGTGAGATTGTTTCCGTGACAGCAGAGACACAGAATTGGACACTGGCTATGCTGTTATTTGCTCTGTTTTATCACGGGGGTCATCCGCTGAGCGGAGCGCTGAGCTTTTCTCAGATTTTTATGGAACCGCAGGATGAGTACAGATGGTATGCGACAGACGGTTTTTTTCAATATGGAAGAGAATACCTGTAAAAATCGCCCGATTCACGGGATTCAGGGACATCTGATCCGATATTGGGAATATTATCCGGAAGTTCTGCAGAAGGCATTTACGGAAACATTTTTACACGGGAAGGATGAACCGGAACGGCGGCTGTCGGTAAAACAGTGGAAAACAGTTCTGAATGAAATGCGTTCGTCCATGCCCTGCAGCTGCGGCTATAATGGGTTTATTGACACTTATCAAAAGGCTGCGAACGGTAATTATTCCTGTCCGCGCTGCGGGAAGATTTTTTACGCATTGTCATGCGGTGAAAGGCATATTTACATCAGCAACGAGACGCAGATTTATCGCTGGCAGCTGGATCCTGATCAGCCGGATAATCAGGAGGTTGCCGCAGTCGTTGTAGAGAACAAACAGCGTAAAGGGATTTTCGGCGTAAAAAACATGTCGGATGAAGTCTGGAAAGTCATGTTCCCGAATCAGACGGAGCGTGAGGTAACCAGAAATCAGGGAGCGCCGATCTGGCCGGGATTATCAATCACACTTCCGGACGGCGATGTCTGGAAGATACAATGAAAGTGTCGTGAACAGACAGATGGGGTGCTTGCACACCCAGATGACTGTCTGTTCGACGACCAAGCCGCTATGAACAAGTGGGGCGATAGCCCGGATTGTGATAATGCTCTCCCTTAATGAGCATGAAATGCGAATTTAGTGAGAGCTTATGCAGAGCAGTACTGGCGGCGATTGCGGGAGCACGAAGTGCGGATAAGTGAGATAGGAAATCTTCGATTTCCGTAATCGAACTTATGCAGAACTGCAATCGACTTTCATGAATGTTGGCGTGCTGCGTCAGCAGCGTATGAGTGTTTACAAATAAAAGGGAGACGACAATGGCTGATATGATGGATATGATGAGCGGCGATGCCTGGGATGAGAGCATGTTTGATGATATAGCCGGCGACAGGCCGGATATTCTGAAAAAAGTAACCTTTTTGATTGACCACTCCGGCAGTATGGATGGAACAACGATCGGAACGATCAATTCCGTGATGGAGGAAATACTTTCTGAACTCGATGAACATAAGACCAGGATCGCTGTTGCGGAAATAGACGAGGAGGTACAATGGAAGACAGAAATACCGGTATCTGTCTCACACCTCGGATCCTGGGAACGGACGCGGTCCGGTTCCTTTTCAAACCTTGGCGCGGCATTTTCTCAGCTGGCCGATCGACTGGGTACAGTCGGATGGCAGGAAGAAGGTACAAAAGGCAGTGCTTTTTACTTTATACTTTTCTCTGACGGACTGGCTTCAGATGATGCAAAAATCGATTTAAAAAAGCTGGCGGCCATTCCGGATTTTCAGAACGGAAAAAGGATGTCGATTAATTTTTCTTCCGTTCGGAATGATGAACTGCTGAGTGCCTTTGCCGGTGGTGAAAAAAACGTGATTCAGGCATCCGGAAGCGGTGCGATCGATATGGTAGAAAATGCGGTTTTAAAAATGTTAAAATAGAAAGATGGCGATAGTATGGCGGATGAATGGAATTTTGAAGAGATAGATATGGACGCGTTTATGGAGGAATCCGAGTGTGCGGAGGACGATCCGTTAAGCGGCATTTCACCGGTGAAGAAAAATATGGTTCTCTTTTTCCTGATCGATGTTTCTTCGAGCATGAAAGGAGAGCGGATTGATACCATGAACCGTGCGATGCGGGAAGTGCTGCCGGATCTCATTAATATCGGAGGTACCAATACGGATGTCCGGGTGGCCGTGCTGGAGTTCGGATCCGGATGGAACTGGGTCACACCGGAGCCCATGCTTCTGGAAGAATACCAGAACTGGAGAGATCTGAGTGCAGACGGTGTGACGGATCTGGGGATGGCGCTTGAAGAATTAAATGTGAAAATGTCAAGAAAGCAGTTTTTGAATTCACCTTCCCTTTCTTATGCGCCTGTCACATTTCTGATTACGGACGGATACCCCACAGATAATTATAAAAAGGGACTGGAGATTCTCAAAAAAAATAAATGGTTTCAGGCGGGCATTCGAGTGGCTCTTGCCCTGGGAAGCGGCGTAGATAAAAAAATACTGGAGGAGTTTACCGGCGATCCGGAGTTTGTGGTGGAGGCGAAGGATACAAAGATGCTGTATCAGCTTGTCCGCGCCATCTCCGTGACTTCTTCTCAGATCGGGAGCAGTTCTGTTCCGGTGGAAGAGACGGCGGATGAACTTTCAGAACGTGATGTAGAGGGAACAAAACAGGACATGATGCGCGACGCGCTCCGGGAGATACGGGGCGACATTATGGCGGCCGATATGAATGATGTTGATTTTGACAGCGGATGGTAGGCAATGGAGAAAACGGGAGAGTTATCTATGTTTCAGGGAGTACAATGTGTGATTCAGGGTGCTGATCATATAAAAGCAAATAAAATCTGCCAGGACGCAGCAAAAATCTGCGAACAGGATCATTTTGCGGTTGCATCTGTGTCGGACGGACACGGAGGTGCCAAATATATCCGCAGTGATATCGGTTCAAAGTATGCGGTGGAGGCTGCGGTTGAGACCGTCTGTGCATATATGGAAGATTATGAGCGGTTCACGGATGCGATCAGAAAAAATTCAGATTATATACTGAATCAGATGGAGTGTCATTTTATCACAAAATGGAACAACATGATAGAAATACACCGTGATGCGCATGAACTGACTGACGCGGAGAGGGAAATACTTGATAAAGTAAAAGAAAAAGAGAACCGTGAGGCAGACTGGCATTCCTGGTACGGATGCACGGTTCTTTGTGCTGTGATGGCGGAGGGCTACAGCTATGGTATGCTGGTGGGCGACGGAACGTTGGCGGCTGTGTATGAGGATGGCATGGTATCGATTCCGATTGAGGATCCTTACAGTGTCGCCAATATGACTTCGTCTGTCTGTGATAAGCAGTGCAAGGATAAGTTTCAGCACTATTATGAAGAAAAACAGCCGCTTTCCATGACGGTCTCCAGTGATGGCCTGTGTAAGTCCTTTGGCAGCGATGAGAGCCTGAAGGATTATCATCTGCGCCTGAGTTATATGATGAACACGGAACAGTTTGTGAGCAGCCTGGAGAAAAATCTGCAGAATTTTACGCAGAAGGGAAGCGGGGATGATATTTCCGTTGCAACCGTTTTTCCCCCGGAAGTGATTAACGAAAAGAAAACGATGCTTTTTCAACTGATCGAGGAAAAGAAAAAGCTGGAACAGGAGAGAAAAGCGGCAGAAGAAAAACGCCTGGCAGAGGTGAAACGCCAGATGGAAGAGGCACGCCAGAGAGAAGAACGCCGTCGTCAGGAAGAGGAACAGCGCCGTCAGGAGGAGGAACGCCGCCGCAGAGAAGAGGAACGCCGCCGCCGGGAGAGAGAAAAGAGCCGTCGGGAGCTGGAACGGCGTCATCGGGAAGAGCTACGTATTCTGGAAGAAAGAAACCGGATTCAGCAGGAGAAAGAACGTGAGACTCTCAGAAAAATGCAGGAGGATCAGAGGCGCCGGGAGCGTGAACTTCAGGAACGCGAGCGTCGGGTCGCGCGGCAGCAGGCGGATATTGAAAGAAGAATGAGGGATGGTCTGGCCGCGGTAAAACAAATGACGCTTGAGGGCGCCGATTATGTGGCTGAAAAGATCGGAACCGGAGCTCATAATATGGAAGAAATCTTAAATCAGAAGATGGATGAGCAGACGGATCTGCTGATCGAAGACGTCAATGACATGATGGAGACAGAGGAGACAGAGGAATGAAGCTGGAAGCAAATGTAGTGCTGGCAAGATGCAGTAATAAAGCGCTCTATGGTATGCGGGTGGAGAAAAAGGCAAATGACTGGTTCCGTACCTGGGCGTTTCCGATTAAAGAGGGTGACGCAGCCGAGGAGGGATTTGACAATGTGACCATATCCGGATCTTTTTATGCGGAGGAAGGATATCCCGGCTGCCCTTATTGCGGGCGAAGCAACTTTATCGTGTGTGGTGTTTGTAAAAAAATCAGCTGCTGGAATCCGGAGGAGGAAATGGCTCCCTGTTTCTGGTGCGGAAACACTTCCCGTGTGACGGTATCTGAATCGCTGGATGTTTCGGGAGGGGGATACTAATATGTCAGAATATCAGAGAATTGAAAATTCTGCTGATGCAGAACAGATTTATGCGGAAATGATTCGCGTGTTTGGAAAACAGATTCTGCTTGATAAATATCGCACTGTCGGTGTTTTTCTGGATATCGCTCCGAAAATGAAGGAGGATGCAGGATATCTGATGAAGGCATTTGATGCCGGCGTGCCGCAGCATTTTGCAAAAGCTTCCGGACTGGAGAAGCCAAAAGCCGCTGAATTTCAGAAAAAGCTGTGCGGACAGGGAATCCCGGCGGATACTGCCATTGATTTGCTGGAATATCTTGGCCATGCTGTCGGAATGAAAGTCAATATCCGGCCGGATTACAGCAAAGGAGGAGAAATCCCGTATGCCGCGGTAAAGGGAGATAATCTCGATGAGGCTATACGCAAGCTGGATCATATACGCTGGTTTTTAAATAACAGCAGCAGATATCAGATGAAGGGGATGGATGGCAGCCTGGCCGAAATGAGGAAGCTGATGAACAATCCCGGACGCAATGAGGCGGAGCTGATTGACCGCTATAATAAGCTGGTACATAAGTTCCGGAACAATCCGTTTGAGGAAAGCTTCCTTTTTGAAGGAAAAAAGGAAGCTGAGTTTTCCAGCAGACATCTGGGAGCTTATTTTGTTGTCGTGAACCAGACGCCGGTTGCACTTGAATTTGCACGGCAGTATGGCGGATCCGGGTTTGAAGACGGAGCAAAGTCTCTGAAAGCCAAACATTCTGCCATGATGAAACAGGTGACGGAATATCAGAAAGAAGTTTCATCCATTTCATTCGGCGATGTTCATAACGGAGGTAAAAAGAGAAAGGCAGTCGCATTTATTGTTGTTTCTATTATTTTTATGCTCCTTTTCTATCAATGGCTGCAGATGCGTTTTATGGGAAGCGGAATAAAAAGTCTGTTCGAGGTGATGAAAGATAATCAGTTTGCCGTGAAAAAAGTGTTTTCCGCCATCCCGGTTCTGAGTCATCCGGCGGCATACGTTGCTCTTGGAATTGTCACAGCATTGATTTTGCTTTGCGCTGTCATTCTGATCATTAAACTGATTGTTACGATCCGCAATATCGGCAGAGTACAGGACAGCAAGGGTCCGGAGAACAGAAAAAAGAAGCTTACCAATATATTTGGTACGTCTGTGCCGAAAGAACTGGATGGCTTTATGGAAAAGATCAGTCAGTATAATTCCGGCAAATTGAAATCTCTGGAACTGTCACAGCATGATTATTCACAGTCTGTGAAGGAAATCGGGACGCTGAAAAACATAAAGATTTCAGAGGCGAAGGGACTGGTGGCCGGCGGAGCAAAGGCAGCGTTGGCGTGGATGATCATTCTGACGGCAATTGCATCTATTATGAGTGCAACGAAAATGCGAAGCGCGGTAATCGCGTCTGCGTCAGAGTTTGGAAATGCGGTAACGTTTAAGGAGGCTCTTTCCGAAACCGTCATACCGGTCAGTGCTGCAGAATATAACGGCCATTATTATGCGATCTATGATGATACGTCTGACTGGTGGGAAGCATATGCACGGTGTATTATGCTGGGCGGCCATCTGGTGACGATTTCTTCTGCGGAGGAAGAAAATGTCATAGAGAATTATATCATTGGACAGGAGCTTTCCGATGTGTATATCGGCATGGTCTATACGGCAAACAGCGAAGGTGTTCAGGACTGGATCTGGGTTACTCATGAGGATATGGCGTATACAGACTGGACGGAGACAGAGCCGGACATCGGAGATGCCGGAGATTGTATTTATGCTACGATCTGCAAATCGGATGGTTATCAGTGGCGTGCTCTTATGAATGATTACACCAATTATTATGTCTGCGAGTGGGAATCTCTTGATGCGGGAAAGGTGGATCAGACTGTGATGAATATACCCGCAGGTTCACTTAACTACAACGGGCATTATTATGCGGTTCTCGACGGGGCAGAGGATTATGCTTCGGCGGTTGAGATCTGCAGCAAAGCCGGCGGATATCTTTGTATGATCGACGACGCGGATGAGAATACGAATCTATATAATTATATTGTCGGGCTCGGGTATGAGGATGTTTATTTCGGATACAGTGATGAGAATGAGGAAGGAAACTGGATCTGGTCCTATACCGGTGAAGCCGGCGGATATGCCAATTGGGCAGAAAATGAGCCGAACGGATATACGTCAGAAAACTATGCGATGTATTACAGCGGAAGCACTGCTTATGCCTGGAACGATGGCGAATGGGGCGGCACTGATTCCCTTTTCCTGTGTGAATGGGATCTGCAATAACAGAATCGTCAGGCAAATCAACCGGGTGCGGATTTATAATTATTTAATCGAAGGAATATGATTAAGATATTTTTCCCTTGAATCCGTGAGGGAATCCGTGTATAATCTGTAAAGATAAGATTCAAAATGAAAGAGAGGGAGACTGTGTACGGTTGAAGGTCTTTTTTATAAGCCATGCCTGCACGGAGAGAATCATGATTGATATCAAGTTTTTAAGAGAAAACCCGGATATTGTAAAACAAAATATCAAAAATAAATTTCAGGATCAGAAGCTGCCTCTGGTTGATGATGTCATTGTGCTGGACGCGCAGGCACGGGCGACCCAGAAAGAGGCGGACGACCTTCGTTCGAATCGTAATAAGGTTTCCAAACAGATTGGCGCCCTGATGGCTCAGGGTAAACGGGACGAGGCGATGGCGCTGAAAGAACAGGTGGCGAAGGACGCGGCCCGTCTGGAGGAGCTTGAGGAGCAGGAGAGAGCCCTTCAGGAACAGATTCGTCCCATTATGATGACGATTCCGAATATCATCGATTCTTCCGTACCGATCGGGAAGGACGACAGCGAGAATGTAGAGGTGGAGCGCTTCGGTGATCCGGTGGTGCCGGATTTTGAGATCCCGTATCATACGGAGATTATGGAGCGTTTTCACGGCATTGATCTGGATGCTGCCCGCAGAGTGGCGGGGAACGGCTTTTATTATCTGCAGGGAGACATTGCGCGTCTGCATTCCGCGATGACGGCTTATGCCCGCGATTTCATGATTGATCGCGGATTTACTTACTGCATCCCGCCGTTTATGATCCACAGCAGCGTGGTGGACGGTGTGATGAGCTTTGATGAGATGGATGCCATGATGTACAAGATCGAGGGAGAGGATCTCTATCTGATCGGTACATCCGAGCACTCCATGATCGGCAAATTTATTGATCAGATGATCGAGGAAGAGGATCTGCCGAAGACATTAACCAGCTATTCTCCCTGCTTCCGCAAGGAGAAGGGCGCACATGGCATCGAGGAGCGCGGTGTTTACCGCATCCATCAGTTTGAAAAGCAGGAGATGATCGTTGTCTGCAAGCCGGAGGATTCCATGATGTGGTTTGACCGGCTGTGGCAGAATACCGTGGATCTGTTCAGAAGTCTTGATATTCCGGTGCGTACACTGGAGTGTTGTTCCGGCGATCTGGCTGACCTGAAAGTGAAATCCATTGATGTGGAGGCATGGTCTCCGCGCCAGAAGAAATATTTTGAGGTGGGAAGCTGTTCGAATCTGGGTGATGCGCAGGCGCGTCGTCTGCGGATTCGCGTAAAGGGAAAGAACGGCAAATATTTTGCCCATACGCTGAATAACACGGTGGTTGCTCCGCCGCGTATGCTCATTGCGTTTCTGGAGAACAATTTGAATGCGGACGGAACCGTGAATATTCCGACGGTGCTTCAGCCGTATATGGGCGGCAAAACAAAAATTGAGTAATTCATGATTTATCATGTATAAACAGAAAAAAAGAGAAAGCAATTCCTTTTTTTTTTGCGATGAAAGCGTCGTCAACAGATAATCAGATCGGCGTGCTTGCACGCCAGGCTGATTATCTGTTAGACGACCAAGACGACATGAGCAATGCCGTCGGCGATTGCGCAGCAATCGGCTTTCCTGATTTTTATTACGAAACAGAAAGGGGACTACGAATGAAAGCGTTTCTGATTTTGGAAGACGGAACCGTGTTTCAGGGAACTGGTATCGGTTCGGAACGGGATGTCATCAGCGAGATCGTTTTTAACACTTCCATGACCGGTTATCTGGAGGTTCTAACCGACCCGTCCTACGCGGGACAGGCAGTCGTCATGACATATCCGTTGATCGGCAATTACGGCATTACACCGGATATGGAGTCAGAGAGACCTTGGCCGGACGGATATATTGTGAGGGAATTATCCAGAATGCCGAGCAATTTCCGCTGTGAGGGGACGATTCAGGATTTTTTGGAAAAATACGACATTCCGGGTATTGCCGGGATTGATACCCGGGCGCTGACGAAGATCCTTCGTGAGAAGGGTACGATGAACGGGATGATCACGCGGCGGGAAGATTATGATATAGAAGAGATTCTGCCGCGCCTTAAGAGTTATAAAACCGGAAAAGTGGTGGACAAGGTTACCTGTAAGGAGAAATATGTCCTTCCGGGCGATGGCTATAAGGTGGCGTTGCTGGATGTGGGCGCGAAACGAAACATTGCACGTTCCCTGAATGAACGGGGCTGCGAGGTTACGGTATATCCGGCCCGTACGACAGCTGCCGAGATTCTGGAGGCGAAGCCGGACGGTATCATGTTATCCAACGGCCCGGGAGATCCGAAGGAGTGCGATACGATCATAGACGAGGTGCGAAAGCTCTATGAGTCGGATGTACCGATTTTCGCTATCTGTCTCGGACATCAGCTTATGGCGCTGGCGACCGGAGCAGATACGCATAAGCTGAAATACGGACACCGTGGCGGGAACCATCCGGTGAAGGACCTGCGAACCGGACGGGCCTATATTTCATCTCAGAACCACGGTTATGTGGTTGATACAGAACATCTTGACCCGGCAGTGGCAGTTCCGGCTTTTGTGAACGTCAACGACGGCACGAATGAGGGGCTGGCCTATACCGGAAAGAATATTTACACGGTACAGTTTCATCCGGAGGCGTGTCCGGGTCCGCAGGATTCCGCATACCTTTTTGATGTGTTTTTAGATATGATGGGAGGAAATCGCAATGCCTAAAAATCCTGAGATAAAAAAGGTTATGGTCATCGGCTCCGGTCCCATCGTGATCGGACAGGCGGCTGAGTTTGATTATGCGGGTACGCAGGCCTGCCGCGCCCTGAAGGAAGAAGGCGTGGAGGTTTGTCTGGTCAATTCCAATCCGGCGACCATCATGACGGACAAGCAGATTGCTGATCAGGTCTATATTGAACCGCTGACCGTGGATGTGTTGAAAAAGATTCTTCTTATTGAGAAACCGGATGCTGTGCTGCCCACGCTGGGCGGACAGGCGGGCTTAAACCTTGGCATGGAGCTGGAGGAGTCCGGATTTTTACGGGAAAACGGCATACGCCTGATCGGAGCAACGGCGGAGACCATCTTCCGCGCGGAGGACAGGCAGGCGTTCAAGGATACCATGGAGAAGATCGGTGAGCCGTGCGCGCCGTCTGAGGTGGTGCATTCCATTGAGGAGGGCATACAGTTTACCAACACCATCGGGTATCCGGTCGTATTGCGTCCTGCTTTTACGCTGGGAGGCAGCGGCGGAGGCATCGCAAACAACGAGGCTGAACTGGTGGAGATTTTATCCAACGGCCTGCGTTTAAGCCGCGTCGGCGAGGTGCTCGTGGAGCGCTGTATCGCGGGATGGAAGGAGATTGAGTATGAGGTGATGCGGGATGCCATGGGCAACTGTATTACCGTCTGCAATATGGAAAATATTGACCCGGTCGGTGTGCATACCGGCGACTCCATTGTCGTTGCGCCGTCCCAGACGCTGGGTGACAAGGAGTATCAGATGCTCCGGAGCTCTGCGCTGAATATTATCACGGAGCTTGAGATTACGGGCGGCTGCAATGTACAGTATGCCCTGCATCCGGACACCTTTGAATACTGCGTGATTGAGGTAAACCCGCGTGTGAGCCGTTCATCTGCGCTGGCTTCCAAAGCGACCGGATACCCGATCGCGAAGGTTGCGGCGAAGATCGCTATCGGATATACGCTGGATGAGATAAAAAACGCGGTGACGCAGAAGACCTACGCCAGTTTTGAGCCGATGCTGGATTACTGTGTGGTCAAGATTCCGCGTCTTCCTTTTGATAAATTTATCACGGCGAAGCGTACTCTGACGACGCAGATGAAAGCGACCGGCGAGGTGATGAGCATCTGCACGAATTTTGAAGGGGCTTTGATGAAGGCCATCCGCTCTCTGGAGCAGCATGTAGACAGCCTTCATACGCAGGAATACCGGCATTTGTCTTATGATCAGCTTGTGGAGAAGCTGAAAGTGGTGGATGACCGCCGGATCTGGGTGATCGCGGAGGCCTGCCATCGGGGGATGTCATATGATCTGATTCATGATCTGACGAAGATTGACAAATGGTTTATTGATAAAATTGCTATCATTGTTGAGATGGAGCGCCGTCTGATCAGCGAGCCTCTGACGACGGAGCTGTTAAAGGAAGCAAAACGCATCGAGTTCCCGGATAATGTAATCTCACAGCTGACCGGAAAGAGCGAAGCGTTTATCAAAAATATGCGTTATGAGAACGGTATCACGGCCTCTTTCAAGATGGTAGATACATGTGCCGCGGAGTTCGCGGCGGCGACGCCCTATTATTATTCCTGTTTTGACGGGGAAAACGAGGCGGACGGTACGACAGACCGGAAGAAGATTCTGGTTCTCGGTTCCGGACCGATCCGGATCGGACAGGGAATCGAGTTTGATTTCTGTTCTGTGCACTGTACCTGGGCGTTTGCGAAGGCTGGTTATGAGACCATTATCATCAATAATAACCCGGAGACGGTTTCCACGGACTTTGATATCGCGGATAAGCTGTATTTTGAGCCGTTGACGCCGGAGGATGTGGAAAATGTCGTCCGCGTGGAGCATCCGGACGGCGCGGTCGTTCAGTTCGGCGGACAGACAGCGATCAAGCTTACAGAGCATCTGATGAAGATGGGTGTACCCATTCTCGGAACGAAGGCAGAGGATGTGGATGCTGCGGAGGATCGCGAGCTCTTTGATCAGATCCTTCAGAAGACGGAGATTCCCCGCGCGGCAGGCGGCACCGTGTTCACTGCACAGGAGGCGAAGGAGGTTGCAAACCGGCTCGGGTACCCGGTTCTGGTCCGACCGTCCTATGTCCTCGGCGGGCAGGGCATGCATATTGCCTTCAACGATGATGAGATCGTGGAGTTTATCGACAATATCAATCAGATCGCGCAGGATCACCCGATCCTGATCGACAAATACCTGATGGGAAAGGAGATCGAGGTTGACGCGGTCTGCGACGGCACAGATATTCTCATTCCGGGTATCATGGAGCATATTGAGCGCACCGGCGTCCATTCGGGAGACAGTATTTCAGTTTATCCTGCTCCGACGATTTCCGATGACGTGAAAACTGTTATTGTGGATTATACGAAACGGCTGGCACAGGCGCTGCATGTTGTAGGACTGATCAATATCCAGTTTATTGTGATGGACGGCGAGGTGTATGTGATTGAAGTGAATCCGCGCTCCTCGCGGACTGTACCTTACATCAGTAAAGTGACAGGGATTCCCATCGTTGACCTGGCGACCAGGGTGATTCTCGGTGAGAGTCTTCGGGAGATGGGGTATACGGCGGATATCGCGCCGGAGGCGGATTATGTGGCGATCAAGATGCCGGTATTCTCCTTTGAAAAACTGCGCGGCGCGGAGATCAGCCTCGGACCGGAGATGAAATCCACCGGTGAGTGCCTGGGTATCGCGAAGAGCTTCAACGAAGCGCTTTATAAAGCGTTTCTCGGAGCGGGCATCCAGCTTCCGAAATATAAACAGATGATCATGACTGTTAATGATAAGGATAAACCGGAAGCCGTAGGCGTGGCAAAGCGTTTTGAAGCGCTTGGTTATCGCATTTACGCGACCCGCAGCACGGCGAAATATCTGCAGGAGCATGGTGTGCACGCGCTCCGTATCAATAAACTGTCACAGGAGTCTCCGAATGTCCTGGATCTGATTCTCGGACATAAGATCGATCTTGTGATCGATACGCCGACGCAGGGGCGTGATAAGTCCAGAGACGGCTTCCTGATCCGCAGAAATGCCATTGAGACAGGGGTTCACTGCCTGACATCTATGGATACGGCCAACGCGCTGGCACTATCGCTCGAGACGGCACGGGATGAGATGGAAATGATCGATATCGCTACCGTACGGGGAATCTGACTCCTCATATGTGTGGGTGGCCGCGGAAAGAACCGTGAATAAAATCCGGAATATTTATAAAGAGTAAGAAAGCTTCCAGGGTCAGAAATTCGGATGCAGATATCCGGTTTCTGACCCTTTGTTTCCTACACCATGACATACTGTGAATGTCAATAACTACATCAGAATTTTTCTTGTATAATTTTTATTTATGGGGTACAATAAAATTCAGTATACGATAGATGGAGGATTTTATGGAAGAAAAAACAATTCAGGTGACATTGGCACCATATAAAGGCGTACAGGTACAGAAGCGCGAGGTGACGGTGACTGAGCAGGAGATTCTGTCTGAAATGAACCGTGCGCGCAGTTACGCATCCAGAACGGAAGATAAGCCGGACGGCAGCGCCGAGATGGGTGATCAGGTCGTGATTGATTTTATTGGTTATATCGATGACGAGCCTTTTGAAGGCGGAGACGGGACGGATTATCCTATTGTCCTCGGCTCCAATACATTTATTCCCGGATTTGAAGAACAGCTTGTGGGAGCGAAGGCCGGAGATTGTGTTGACGTGCATGTTCCGTTCCCGGAGAATTATCATGCGAAGGAATATGCGGGACGTGACGCTGTTTTTAAGGTGACGGTGAAGAGCCTTCGTGCGACGATCGTGCCGGAGCTTACGGATGAGGTGGTTTCCAGAATTTCACCGTGTAAGACGGTGGAGGAGTTTCGAACCTATGTGGAGGAGCAGATTCGCAGCCACAGGTCCGATCAGTTTCTGCAGGAGAAGGAGAATGAGGTTCTCGAACAGATTGTGGAGAAATCTGAGATTGAGGTTCCGGAGGAACTGGTGCAGGAGCGCGCGGACATTCTGAAGAACAATCTTTTCGCACAGCTGCGCAACAGCGGCAATACGCTGGAGGCATATCTGGACTATCACAATCTGACGCAGGAGATGTTTGACGCGTGCGCAAGGAATGACGCCCTGAATATGCTGAAGGGACAGGCTGTTCTGGCTGAAATCGCAAAGGCGGAAAGCTTTGACTATACTCAGGAGGAGCTGATGCAGGAGCTTTTTACCATGGCGCGTAATTATCAGATGACGGTAGATGAACTGCGGGAAAAGATCGGAGAGAAGGGTGTAGAGATGGTTGGAAATGACATCCTGCATAAGAGGGCTCTGGATTTTATCACTCAGCAGAGCGTTGAGGTATAGTACACCGAAAACGCTGTACGGATATATTGTCTCAGACGTATTAGTGAATGATATTTTTATTCCCCGGTGAAGGGAATAACTACAAAAGAAACGGTATATACTAAGCTGGCAACGTGATAGAAAGGAGGTCACAGGATGACTCAGTTAGATTGTACCGTAACAAGCTGTCTTTATAACAGGGACTGTTTATGCAGTAAGGGTGATATTACCGTGGGAGGGCATGATGCCCGTCACTCCGGTGAGACCTGCTGCGAGAGCTTTTGTGAAAAAGGAACGAATACGATGAATTCCACGGGACACGCTGGTGACAGCGTCGAGATCGAGTGTGAGGCGTGCAGATGTATCCATAATGAAAACTGCAAGTGTACGGCGGCGCATATCGGTATCGGCGGCGGAAGCAGTGTCTGTCAGTGCAGAGAAACAGAATGCCAGGACTTCAGATGCAGATAGCCGGCGTCAGGATATGGCAGGCTTTCCGGCTATTTCAGACCGCCGCGGCTGTGGCAGGGAGGAGACGTTATGGAAACAAAAGAGGCATTGCTACAGAAAATCGGGCAGGAACAGGAGCGCCTGAATGAACTTGCGGGCGCGGGGCTGGATGAGCCTGAGGTGATCGAACAGAGCCGGAAGGTCGATCAGCTGCTGGAAGAATATTACCGGATGCAGGATGGAACAGAATAAAAATCCTTCTTGGAGAGGATGGGAACGGAGTCAGTCTGACTCCGTTTTTTTTCGTTTATTTTTTTAGCCTCATTCAGGAAATAGCTATTGATTTTTACAGGGAAATGCTTTAGAATGGTTTACAAGTGGCGCGAAGTGGATGATTTGTGGCATAAAATGGTGTAAAGTGGATAAAGTGGATAACTCTGTTGATAACTTTCGCCGTCCATTCACTTTGAATCCGGCCGTGGAAGAAGGTGTTTTTGATGTTCAAGGGGCAGTATAACCATTCCGTAGACGCGAAGGGCAGGATCATCATGCCGGCCAAGTATCGCGAGATTCTCGGAGAAGAGTTTGTGGTTACCAAGGGAATGGACGGCTGTCTGTTTGTCTACTCCAATGAGGAGTGGGAGAACATCGAAAACAAATTTCAAAATGTATCCTCGGCCAATAAAGACGCCAGGAAGTTTATGCGTTTCTTCTTTGCCGGAGCTGCCGACTGCGAGGTGGACAAGCAGGGCAGGGTGCTGATTCCTCCGAAACTGCGCGAATACGCGGGTCTGCAGAAGGAAGTGGTGCTGGCCGGCGTCGGAAACCGGATTGAGATCTGGAGTACCGAGAGATGGCAGGAGAATGAGTTTGACGATATGGATGAGATCGCGGAGCATATGGCGGATCTGGGTCTTATGCTCTGATCACGATTCAACCGGAGGCAAAAATGGATTTTGAACATGTTCCCGTACTGCTGTATGAGGTGCTGGACGCCCTGATCACGGATCCGGACGGTATCTATGCGGACGGTACGCTCGGCGGAGCCGGACACAGCTATGAGATCTGCCGCCGGCTTTCGGAAAAGGGCCGGCTGATCGGTATCGACCAGGACGCGGATGCCATTGCGGCAGCCACAGAGCGGCTGAAGCCATTCGAAGAACGGGTGACTATCATCCGTGGCAATTACCGTGAGATGTGCGGCCGTCTTTCGGATCTGGGAATCGGCCGGGTAGACGGGATTCTGCTCGATCTGGGTGTATCCTCTTATCAGCTGGACACGCCTGCCCGTGGCTTCACGTATCGGGAGGAGAATGCGCCTCTGGACATGCGGATGGATCAGCGGCAGAGCCTGACGGCGCGGGATATTCTGGCGACATACAGTGAACAGGAATTGTACCGCATGATCCGGGACTACGGTGAGGATCGCTTCGCGAAGAATATCGCAAAGCACATCGTGGCGGCGAGACAGAATAAGCCTATTGAGACCACGGGCGAATTAAACGAGATTATCCGCGCGGCCATTCCCGCGAAGGTGCGGGCGACCGGCGGCCATCCTTCGAAACGCACCTATCAGGCAATCCGGATCGAGCTGAACCGGGAGATGGAAGTGCTCGCTGATTCCCTGGACGGGATGATCGATCGGTTAAAGCCGGGCGGCCGGCTGTGCGTAATCACGTTTCACTCGATCGAGGACCGGATCGTGAAGACGAATTTTAAGAGAAATGAAAATCCCTGCACATGTCCGGACAATTTTCCAGTCTGTGTCTGCGGAAAAGTTTCGAAAGGAAAAATGCTGACGAGAAAACCGATTCTTCCGTCTGAGGAAGAGATGGAACATAATAAGAGAGCGAAAAGCGCGAAATTGCGCGTATTTGAAAAAGCGCAGGATGCTTAAAAAGCAGTTGCAGATTGTTTTAAAACGGATTTTTCGTGAACGAGTCATTGACGGCAGTTGCGAATGCATGAGAGAGGATGCAAGACCATGGCACGCAGAATGAATGACGGCACCCCGACATATATAGAAGGAAACACAGTGCGCAGACAGCAGTCTGTACCGAATCGCAGGCAGACAGCACCGGAACGTCAGCCGGTTCTGCCGGATAAGACCCGGGAGGAGATTATCCGCGACCGCGAGCGGCGGCTTTCGGCGAAGAGAAACCTGAACCGTGCCCTGTCGATCAATCCGGGCTATGTTCTTTTCCTGACGGCAGCGACCGCCGTCTGTTTTTGCGCATGCATTCTGTTTGTTCATCTTCAGTCAAACATTACTACGCATATGTCTGTAATCACTTCTCTGGAGACGCAGATCAGTGACCTGAAATCGGATAATGAAGCGGCGGAGAACCGTCTCGAGTCAGAGATGACACTGGCGGAAGTGAAGCAGCGTGCGGCGGAGCTCGGACTGGTTTACCCGTCTTCCGCACAGATTCAGTGTTATTCGGTGGAGAACAGTGATTACATGAACCAGTATTCTGATGTGGAGTGACCGGCTGATTACGCAGGAACACCACGGTACGGCAAAACCGGACGGGAAATGACGGGAGGATGATCCGGATATGGCAGCACGCAGAAAGAGAAAAAAGAAAAGAAAGATTACCTTTCCGTTTCTGTTCCGCATGAAAAAAAAGCTGGCGGTTCTGTTCGTGATCGTGATCGGGTGCCTGGCTGTTCTGGTCGGGCGTCTGGTTTTTATTGATGTAAAAAGCGGAGACCGATATGAGAAGATTGTTCTCAGCAATCAGGAATATTCCAGCACGACGATTCCGTTCCGGCGGGGAGATATTACAGACCGCAAGGGGACAGTTCTCGCGACCAGTACGGATGTATACAATGTGATTCTGGATTGCACCGTGATTAATTACAAAGAGGATTATCTGGAACCGACGCTTGCGGCGCTGGAAGAGTGTTTTGACGAGACTGAACTGAGAATCGTGAAGGATTCGGACGGAAATAAAACACAGCTCACCTTTGAAAAGATCCGGTCATACATTACGGAGAATCCCGACAGCACGTATTATGTGATCGCGGAGGACCTCTCCTATGAGGAGGTAGAGGCTTTTGAGGCGATGCAGGAAGAGAATTCCCTGATTAAGGGAATCTGGTTTGAGAAGGAGTATGTGAGAGAGTATCCTTACGGATCCCTTGCGAGTGCATTGATCGGCTACACCGCTTCCGGAAACGTCGGTGTCGGAGGTATAGAGGATTCTTATGACGATGTGCTGAACGGAACAGACGGCCGCCAGTACGGCTATCTGAATTCTGACTCGAATTATGAGGTGGCGGTGAAGGACGCGGTCAACGGTGAGACGGTGGTTTCTACGATTGACGCGAATCTGCAGTCGATTGTGGAGGAAAAGATTAAGGAGTTTTATGATACGCTGACGGATAATGCCGCAGAGGGCGGCGGCGCCGAACATATCGCGGTTATGATGATGGATCCGGATACCGGTGAAGTGCTTGCCATGGCAAATTATCCGAATTATGATTATACGATTCTGGAGGATGAGGAGACGATCTCCTCGCTTTCGCAGTATTATTCTGAGGATGAACTCGGCGACATGAGTGATACCGAGGTCATGAACCTGGCCAATCTGTCTCTTTTTAATTCTATTGAGACGATCGAGGGAATGGATGACTCGGCGCAGACGAAAGCGGTGGAGGCTCTGAAACAGAATTTCTGCATCACCTACACCTATGAACCGGGTTCCACGGCGAAGCCTTTTACGGTCGCCTGCGGACTGGATACCGGCACGATCACGGAGGACATGACGTTTTACTGTGACGGCTACGAACAGATATCTGGCCATACCATCCACTGTGTGAACCGCAGCGGCCACGGGATGGAGACAGTGTCCGAGACACTGGAGAATTCCTGTAATGATGCGCTGATGCAGATGTCCTATCTGATCGGAGCGTCGAATTTCGCAAAATATCAGCAATTGTTTAATTTCGGATTAAAGACGAATATTGACCTGCCGGGAGAGTCACGGACATCCTCTCTGATTTACACGGAGGAAAATCTGTCAACAATCAATCTGGCTACCAATGCCTTCGGACAGAACTTTAATGTGACGATGATTCAGCTGGCCAGCGCTTATTGCTCGCTTGTCAACGGCGGAAACTACTATCTGCCGCATGTGGCGCTGGAGATTCAGGATGAGAACGGGAATACAGTGGAGAGTATTGAACCGACACTGCTGAAGAGGACCGTATCGGAAGAAACTTCGGCCACAATCATTCAGTATCTTGCCAACGTCGTTGAGCAGGGAACCGGTTCGACCGCGAAGGTAGACGGTTATTCCATGTGCGGTAAGACTGGTACCGCTGAAAAATATGTGCTTGACGAGGACGGCAACGCGACGAGCGTGCGTGCTGACGGTGAGTATGTGGTTTCCTTTATCGGCTCCGTGCCGGCGGAGGATCCCGAAATCGTTATTTATGCTGTGATTGATGCTCCGAATGTGGAGGATCAGGCGCACAGTTCCTATGCTCAGAATGTGGTGCGGGAGATTCTGGAAGAGGCGCTGCCTTACCTGAATATCTATCCGGATCAGGAGCTGACCGGTATCAATGCCGATAAAAATATTATCGGTGAGACGGATGACACGGACGGAACTGACGCGGACGAGATCACGCAGACGGAGGATGCGGACGGGACGGATACGGACGAAGCGGATAACGGTACTGCAGACGAGACCGGCGAAGCCGGAGCAGAGGATACACAGGATGAAACCGGATCAGAGGAGGAGACACAGACGCAGGATGAAAACGGGGAATAGACCGGATACAAAAAATTGCGATGCGGGGGAATAGCGGGCCGGAATCCGAATAGATTGTAGTAAATGGCATTTTCGGGGCATCGTTTTGAAGCGCATCAGGACATTTCAAAAGAAAAAAATGTTCGTCATGATACTCATGGTCATCGGACTTTTGCTTTTTCTGACCGGCAGGCTGGCATGGATCATGATATTCCGGTCTGAATTTTACGGACAGAAGGCGGAGGATCTGCATGAAAGAGAACGCAGCATCAAGGCGGCGCGCGGTGAGATTCTTGACAGAAACGGAGTTGTTCTGGCGTCGAACCAGTCTGTCTGTACCATATCGGTTATTCATGCGCAGATTGAGGATGCTGAGGAAGTTATCCGTGTGCTTTCTGAAGAATTGGACATGTCGGAAGAGACGGTGCGGGAAAGAGTGGAGAAAGTCAGCTCCATCGAACGCATCCGTACCAATGTTTCCAAGGAAACGGGTGACGCGATTCTGGCATATGATCTCGCGGGAGTTAAAGTGGATGTCGATTATAAACGTTATTATCCCTATGATGAACTGGCTTCCAGGGTCATCGGTTTTACCGGAAGCGATAATCAGGGCATTCTGGGGCTTGAGGTTGTGTATGAAGAATATCTCGCGGGCACGGCCGGAAAGATACTGACATTGACAGATGCGTCCGGCATTGAAATCGAGGCAGCAGGAGAGCGCCGGCAGGAGCCGGTCAGCGGTCATGATCTGGTGATCAGTCTGGACTACAATATCCAGTGTTATGTTCAGCAGGCGGCAGAAACAGTTCTGGAGGAGAAAGAAGCAGATGCGGTCAGCGTGATTCTGATGAACCCTCAGAATGGGGAAATACTTGCCATGGTCAATCTTCCCGAATATAATTTAAACGATCCTTTTACGTTAAACACTGTCACTGAAGAAAATCTGACGGATGAGGAGACGCAGGATCTGCTGAATGAAATGTGGAGAAATCCGTCCGTCAGCGACACCTATGAGCCGGGTTCTACCTTTAAGGTGATCACAACGGCCGCGGCTCTGGAAGAGAATCTGGTCTCGCTGGAAGAAAATTTTTATTGTCCCGGTTATAAAGTGGTAGAGGATCGAAAAATCCGCTGCCATAAAACCGGCGGACACGGATCCGAGACATTTACGGAAGCAATCATGAATTCCTGCAACCCGGTATTTATTGAACTGGGACTCCGGCTGGGGGCTTCCGCGTTTTATCATTATTTTGAGCAGTTCGGCCTGCTGGAAAAGACGGGCGTGGATCTGCCCGGTGAGGCGGCGACCATCATGCATGCCGAGGACGCCATGGGCCAGGTGGAACTGGCGACCGTGGCTTTCGGACAGTCCTTTCAGATCACACCGCTTCAGCTGATCACTACCGTATCCTCTCTGATCAATGGAGGTACGCGTATTACGCCGCATTTCGGTGTATGCGTTGAAGATGAGGACGGGGAAGTGCTTGAGACATTTACTTATCCGGAGCAGGAGAATCTCGTCAGTGCCGAAACCTCGGAGACGCTGCAGTATCTGCTTGAAAAGGTTGTGTCGGAGGGAACCGGGAAGAACGGAGCGGTGGAAGGATATTCCGTCGGCGGAAAGACTGCCACGTCGCAGACTCTGCCACGGAGTGAGAATAAATATATCTCCTCCTTTATCGGCTTTGCATCGGCGGACGATCCGCAGGTGATCGGCCTGGTTGTTATTTACAACCCGCAGGGGACGTATTACGGAGGTACGGTCGCAGCGCCGGTGATGCAGGAGATCTTTAAAGATGTGCTGCCGTATCTGGGCATAGAACAATCTGAAGAAAAATAAAAAGAGCGGTGTTGCAAATACTGCCGAAAAGCACTATACTGAGATACCGTAAGAACGATAGATACAAATGGAAGAGGTAGAAAAATGACATTTCAGGTAATTATTCCGGTTTTGATCGCGTTCGCGATCACGGCGGTCTTAGGTCCTTTTATGATTCCTTTGCTGAGGAAACTAAAGGTCGGGAACACGGAGAGGGAGGAGCTTACATCCCATCAGAAAAAGACGGGTACGCCGACGATGGGCGGCATTATGATCCTGATTGCAATCGTGGTCACGTCTCTGATCTATGTGCGTGATTATCCGAGGATCATTCCGGTTCTTTTTGTGACGGTGGGCTTCGGAATTATCGGTTTTCTGGATGATTATCTGAAAGTGGTACTGCGGCGTTCGGACGGACTGCTGGCCTGGCAGAAGATGCTGTGCGAGATCGCGGTGACGGCGGTGTTCGCCGTATATCTGGTTCGCTCGGATATTTCTCTGGCCATGCTGATTCCGTTTTCCGGCGGGAAATATCTTTATCTTTCGTGGCTGGCGGTTCCGATTCTGTTTCTGGCAGTCATCGGGACGGTTAACGGCGTCAATTTCACAGACGGCCTGGACGGTCTGGCATCCAGCGTGACGGTTCTGGTTGCCACATTTTTTTCCGTGGTCGCCGTGGGCAATGCCTGCGGGATCGCGCCGATCACCTGTGCGGTCGTGGGCGCCCTGCTCGGATTTTTACTGTTTAATGTCTATCCGGCCAGTGTTTTTATGGGAGATACGGGTTCGCTCGCGCTGGGAGGATTTGTGGCGGCTGCCGCTTATATGCTGCAGATGCCGATATTTATTCTGATTGTCGGCCTGATTTACTGGGTTGAGATTATTTCTGTTATGATACAGGTGACTTATTTTAAAAAGACAGGCGGAAAACGTTTCTTTAAGATGGCGCCGATTCACCATCATTTTGAACTTTGCGGGTGGTCGGAGACGAGGATCGTGGCCGTGTTTTCCATTATTACGGCTTTGCTTTGCCTGGTGGCATTTATAGGGTTGGGATGAGGATTGAGCTTATGCAAAGCTGGTCATGAATGGAGCGCTTAAAAGTTGCGGAGGAGAAAAATGAATTTTTCAGGGAAACGGGTTCTTGTATTCGGAACCGGCATCAGCGGCATTGCAGCCGCGGGATTATTGCAGAAAAAACAGGCGGACGTGGTTTTGTTTGACGGAAATGAATCGCTGGAGACAGATCGCGTTCTGGCGAATTTTGAGAATGCGGACGGCATTCATTTTTATAAAGGCGAGCTTCCGGAGGAGGTAAAACGCCATCTGGATCTGGCTGTTCTGAGCCCGGGCATACCGGTTGATCTGCCGCTTGTGTGCGACCTGCGCGATGCGGGCGTACCGATCTGGGGAGAGGTGGAGCTTGCGTGGCAGTGCGGGAAGGGCACTGTCCTCGCGATCACCGGCACCAACGGTAAAACGACTACGACTTCACTGCTCGGTGAGATTATGAAGCATGCCTGTTCTCAGGTGCAGGTGGTCGGGAATATCGGCATTCCCTATGCAGGTGTCGCGGATGATATGACGGATCAAACCGTGACGGTGGCAGAGATCAGCAGTTTTCAGCTGGAGACTATAGAGGATTTCTGCCCGGATGTCTGTGCAATACTCAATATCACGCCGGATCATCTGAACCGCCATCACACGATGGAGAATTATATCGCGGCCAAAATGCGCATCGCTGAAAACCAGCGCGGGAATCAGGTCTGCGTGCTGAATTACGAGGATGAGATCCTGAGAGAGAGGGCGGACCGTATTCCGGCAAAGGTAGTCTGGTTTTCCAGCTGCCGGCCTCTTGAGTCCGGCTTTTATCTGGAAGGAAACCATATCCTGTACGCGGACGGAAAGACGGTTGAGAAGGTGATCGATACCGAAGAACTGAATATTCTCGGCCGCCACAATTATGAGAATGTTATGGCTGCCGCGGCCATGGCGGTCAGCTGCGGGGTTCCGCTGGAGCGCATACGCGAGACATTGCGGACGTTTCAGGCGGTGGAACACCGTATCGAGTATGTGACGGAGAAACGGGGCGTGCGGTTTTATAACGATTCCAAGGGAACGAATCCGGACGCTGCCATCAAAGGAATTCAGGCGATGGATCGCCCGACCTGTCTGATCGGCGGCGGTTATGACAAGGATTCCGAATATACGGAATGGATCAACAGCTTTGACGGCAAGGTGAAGCTGCTGGTTCTGATCGGGCAGACGAGAGAAAAGATCGCCGCGCAGGCGGAAAACTGCGGATTTTCGGATTACGTTTTTGCCGACAGCCTGCAGGAGGCGGTTGATATCTGCTATCAAAATGCGGAGCCGGGGGACGCTGTTCTGCTCTCGCCGGCCTGCGCAAGCTGGGGCATGTTTCCGAATTATGAGGTGAGAGGAAAAATGTTCAAGGAAATGGTTCACGCATTAGAGGAGTAGTCTGTATGAATCGTCGTCCGAAAAAGGAAAAGACAATCACATATTTTGATTACAGTCTGTTGTTTCTGATCATTTTTCTGCTGGGATTCGGGCTGGTAATGCTTTACAGTGTCAGCGCTTATGAGGCGCAGAGCGAGTTTGGTGATGCCACCTATTATCTGAGGCATCAGGCACGCAATATAGCTGTCGGTCTGGTACTGATGTTTATGGTGTCGCGCATACCATACCGCTGGTGGAAAAAAGCCGGGCCGCTGGTTTACCTGATTGCGTTTCTTCTCTGCGCGGCTGTTATTTTTGCCGGAAGCGACGCGAACGGTTCCACCAGATGGCTGGAGATCGGTCCGACCTCTTTTCAGCCGTCGGAGATAGCGAAGATAGCTGTTATCATTTATATGGCGGCAGTTTTAAGTAAAATGCCGAAGCAGATCACGAATTTTCGCACGATCATCAAAGTGCTGATCCGTGTTATACCGATTATTGCCGTTATCGCGTACAGCAACCTGAGTACGGCGATCATCGTCGCCGGTATCTGTATCATGATGATGTTTGTCGCCAGCCCGAAGTATTCTCATTTTTTTGTGTTGGCGGCGCTGGTCGTGGCAGGAGCCGCAGTCTTTATTCTGACGCAGTCCTACCGGAGCGACCGGATTATGGCATGGCTGCATCCGGAGGAGTATCCGGATGATGCTTATCAGACGCTGCAGGGACTGTATGCGATCGGTTCCGGCGGATTATTCGGGAAGGGACTCGGCGCCAGTATTCAGAAGCTGGGCTATGTGCCGGAGGCGCAGAATGACTTTATTTTTTCAATTTTCTGTGAGGAACTGGGTCTGTTCGGCGCGATCTGCGTGATACTGTTGTTTGTCCTTCTGATCTGGCGGTTTATGGTGATCGCGAATAATTCGTCCGATCTGTTTGGAGCCATGCTGGTAGTGGGGGTGATGTCACACATTGCGCTGCAGGTGGTCCTGAATCTGGCGGTTGTGACCAATTCCATGCCGAATACGGGTGTGATACTGCCGTTTATCAGTTACGGCGGTTCATCCATGATCTTTCTTCTCGCGGAGATGGGATTGGCATTGTCTGTCTCGCGCGGCATTCACCTGGATGAGGATTATCCGAAAGCGTGAGAGTTGTTTGAAAATCGGTATGTTCAGACTGCGGATTCCCGGAACGCGGACGACTGCTGGAGGCATTAATGAGAAAAAAAAGAAGAAAAGAACGACGGCGCAGAGTCCTCCGTATTGCCTTGCCGGTTCTGATCCTGGTTGCGGTTCTTGCGGTGATCATGGTATGGAAGGTATTTGTCGTCAAAGAGGTGGAGGTCGTCGGAAACGAGATTTATTCAGATGAACAGATTGAGAGCTGGGCGCTGGACGACGAATATTCCTGGAATTCGCTGTATGTGCTTCTGAAAAATAAATTTCAGAAGCAGGAGGAGATACCCTTTGTGGACACGATAGATATTTCCCTGCTGTCGCCCTCAAAGATTCAGATTGAGGTGACGGAGAAGGGTGTTCTGGGCTATGTATATATATCGACGCTCGGACAGAACGCCTATTTTGACCAGGATGGTTTTGTTGTGGAGCTGTCATCTGATGTGATCGACGGGACGATGAAGATCAGCGGCCTGTCGGTGGAGAACGCCGAGTTGTATGAAAAGCTTGATCTGGAGGACAGCAGTATTTTGAAAACACTGCTTTCCCTGACCCAGCTTCTGAAAAAATATGATTGCGTGCCGGAGCTTATTTACGTGAATGACGGAGATATTCTGCTGAGCTACGGTTCGATTCAGGTAAATATCGGGACAGGCTCTTCCCTGAATGAGAAAATTCTGCGCATGGATCAGATCCTGACTCAGCTGGATGAGAGCCAGAGCGGAACACTGCATCTGGATACATGGAGTCAGTCCAGTACGGATATTTATTTTAAACAGGGTGAATTGACGGATATTCCCGTGGATGAACAGACGCTGCCGGTTGAGGATGATACGGATGAGGAAGAGGCCGCGGAGGCTGAAGCCCCGGATGGAGACGGGGAATCCGCGGAAAATGCGTCAGAAGCCGCAGACGCGGAAAACGGGACTGCGGACAATGATTCGGGAGAGTGAGCCATGCTGTTGAGATGACATTCGGATAAAAAACATGGTTTTTCGTGTATTTTTCAAAAAAACAGTTGATTATTTACAGAAAAGATTATAATATTAAGTAGTTATAGTAGATGAAATCATATTGAATTTAAAATACAAAATGTCTGAGATACAAGGAGGAGCTGTTGTGGTTGAGATTATGTCTATTGGAGCTGAGTCCAGTGCCAGAATTATCGTGGTAGGAGTAGGTGGTGCCGGCAATAACGCGGTGAACCGCATGGTAGATGAGAATATCGGAGGTGTGGAGTTTGTAGGAGTGAATACAGATAAGCAGGCGTTGGCACTCTGTAAGGCACCGACTCAGATTCAGATTGGCGAGAAGCTGACGAAGGGGCTTGGCGCAGGCGCACAGCCCGAGATCGGAGAGAAGGCAGCGGAGGAGAGCGCTGAGGAGCTTGCGAAGGTTCTGGAAGGCGCGGATATGGTATTTGTCACCTGCGGTATGGGCGGCGGTACCGGTACGGGCGGCGCACCGGTAGTAGCCAGGATTGCGAAGGATATGGGTATTCTGACCGTTGGTGTTGTGACGAAACCGTTTAAGTTTGAAGCCAAAAAGCGCATGACGAACGCTATTTCCGGTATAGAGCACCTGAAGGAAAGTGTGGATACGCTGATTGTGATTCCGAATGACAAGCTGTTGGAGATCGTAGACCGGCGGACGACGATGCCGGACGCTTTAAAGAAGGCGGACGAGGTATTACAGCAGGCGGTTCAGGGTATCACGGATCTGATTAATCTTCCGGCTCTGATCAATCTGGACTTTGCGGATGTACAGACGGTTATGAAGGACAAGGGCATGGCTCATATCGGTATCGGTTCGGCTGTCGGCGATGAGAAGGCGATCGAGGCAGTGAAGATGGCGGTTTCCAGTCCGCTTCTCGAGACTACGATCACGGGTGCGTCCCATGTGATCATCAATATCTCCGGCGATATTTCCCTTATGGATGCCAATGACGCGGCAAGCTATGTACAGGATCTGGCGGGAGATGAGGCGAATATTATTTTCGGAGCGAAGTTTGACGAGTCGGTTCCGGATGCGGCGACGATCACCGTGATCGCGACCGGTTTGGAGGAGCCTGCACAGTCTCCGAATATTATGCCCGGCATGGGATCCAGATTCAGCGGGACATCGTCAATGAATATTTCGCGGACGACAGGCGGTTCCCAGCCTGCGCAGGGGATGCCTTCGATTCAGAAGCCGGTGAATCCGACTCCGACCGTTCAGCAGAAGGACATCAAGATTCCGGATTTCCTGAAGACGACGCGCAGATAATTCTTATGATACCCACGGATTGCTCCGTAAAAATACTTAAAAATTATAAAAACCCCTGTGATTTTGACAAAAAAATCGCAGGGGTTTCTTTATACTCTTCTGTAAAGATGCCGGGTTCAGAAGCCTTTGCTGCTGATGTTACCCGCGGACGGCTCCGTGAAAAACTGTCGTAATCCTGAAAACAGGGATGGTTCCGTGAAAAACACTTTCGTAATTCTGAAAACAGGGAGGTGAAATGTGAGATATGAATGGTATCCCGACGTATTCTTTCTGGTGAATTATCTGATGGATGCGTCAGCACTTCTTCTGGCTGCGGTTATCTGTAATCAGAGGATTTTCCCCGGGAGAATTTTTCTGGTATCCGCACTGTCAGTCACGATCAGCATCCCGTTGCTGGTGTTCCTTCCTTCCCGGCTGCTGTACATACTTCTGGTACATACAGTTCTGCATCCGCTGGTGACAGCGCTGGCTTTTAAGCCGAAAGGTGTGAGAGAGTGTCTCCGTCTCCTGTCCGCGGTATATGTGCTGCTATTTCTGACGGGAGGAGTACAGGAGAGTCTGCGTGTACAGTTTGATCCGGATGGAACGGGAATTATTCTGGTTGAAGGGATTCTGACATTGTTTCTTTTTGTATTGTGGCAGGTGAGACAGCGGGTATTTCATCGTCTTTGTGTGGTGGACCTGTGGTTTTGCGGGCAGCGGCTCTCACTGAATGCTTATTGTGACAGCGGAAACCTTCTGAGGCACCCGGGCAACGGGCGGCCGGTCAGTATTATCGAACGGGATGTTCTGCCGGAAGTGTGGATCCGACAGATGCCTCCGCCTGAAATAATTTCCTGCCGGACGGTGAGTGACACAAAAGCATGGATGGAGGTGATTGTCTTTGATCAGATGGATATCTATCTGCGGGGCAGGGTAAAGCGAATCCGGAAACCGGAGATTGGTCTGAAGGACGGATGCATCATGCAGACGCCCGATGTGCAGATACTGCTGAACGGAGCATTTTGTTAGTTCCGCAGAAAAGTTCGTCCTGTGAAATAAAAACGTTCGGCGTAAGAATGCGTCAGAACGCATTCTTTTAAAAAAGTTTATAGTGAAGAAGGAGACGAAAACCGCGTATGTACCTGAAAATATCGATACCGGGAAGATTCCAGATGAAACTGATACCCACGATAAAAAATCTGCTGTTCCTCAGGTCTAACGAGATACATTATATCGGCGGTGCGGAGGTGCTGCCGCCTCCGTTGAAAACAGAGGAGGAAAGCAGCTGTATTTCGCTGCTGGGGTCAGAGGAAGGCACGGACGCACGCGCCATGCTGATCGAACATAATCTCAGGCTGGTGGTATATATAGCAAAAAAATTTGACAACACGGGGATCGGTGTGGAGGATCTGATCTCCATCGGAACAATCGGACTGATCAAGGCAATCAATACATATAATCCGACAAAGAAAATCAAGCTGGCAACCTATGCTTCCCGATGCATTGAAAATGAAATCCTGATGTATTTGAGAAGAACGAGCAAGATGAAGCTGGAGGTGTCTTTTGATGAGCCGTTAAACGTAGACTGGGACGGAAATGAACTCCTGCTCTCGGATATCCTCGGCACCGAGGAAGATGTTATTTATAAGGACATGGAGATGGAGGTGGAAAAAAAGCTTTTAAAACGCGCGGTGGCAAAGCTTTCGGCGCGGGAGCGGAAGATCATTGAACTGCGATACGGAATCGCGACGGCCAACGGAAGAGAATATACACAGAAGGAGGTGGCGGATCTCATGGGGATTTCCCAGTCTTATATATCAAGGCTGGAGAAAAAGATTCTGAAGCACCTGAAAAAAGAAATTGTGAAATATGAATAAAAATTCGTCCTGTCCGCGTGGATTTGCGTTCGAAGTCTTTACATTTTTGTTAAAAATCTGTGAGAAAGGTTGATGATTGAAAAAAAACAGCTATAATGTAAATCGTTCCCTGTGGGAACG
>Ga0192243_10106_pt1 | contig 33973 bp, 24 predicted proteins | sample Koala_Koa27_K3_FD_131233 | JGI IMG/M metagenome (GOLD analysis project Ga0192243, IMG submission 131233) | Enriched cells from koala feces incubated with labeled cellulose particles, San Francisco Zoo, California, United States - Koala_Koa2-7_K3 ... | reverse complement strand
AGCTGGAAACAGAGGATGAGTCAGCAGGAGAAGACGATGAAGACGCTGGCATCATGCCTCTGATGGACGGTACGGGAAGCACGTTCCCGATCGATAGGATCTACAGCCTTTTCGTGATCTGGACAACATATGCAGGCGATGATACGGTCTACAGCTGGACAAGAGATAATCATGTGACCAGCAGTGACAATAGTGACCAGAGCACGATTGATGCACTGGCTTCAGGGAGTTATCGGGTCAGAATTGATTTTGAAGATATTAAAAGCGATCAGGATTTGCAGGTCGGGGAGAGCTATGTGCTGGCGCTTGACTGGCCGACAGGAGAAGGCGTGAGTGTTACACCGGGAGGGACCAGCGGCACTATAAGAAACAGTAGTGGGACGAATCTGGCCACCTGGGAACTGGATTCGGATACAGGTGAGATTACGATTGAGATTCTTGCGCTACCAGGTGATGACAACAGTTTTTATATTGAGTTTACGGCTACAGTAGAAAAAGAAAATGGACCTGAGCCCGACGGCGACAAATGGGAGGCAACTGGGAACATCCAAAAAGACGGTGAGATCGATGAACTGGTCGATGACAAGATCACTTATACCATTACGGCAGTCGTCCCGCGTTATAGTTTAAATGGCGGGAAGGCATATGTGTGGAGTATTGATGATAAGATGGCGTCAAATCGTTCGTATAATTTTAGTAACGACATGTCCGATATAGAGATCGTCATGACATCCACCCAGTATCCGAATGGCATCGTCATTCCGTCCGTTGAAAATGCAATGGGCGAAGATGAATATGCCTATTATATAAAGGTGGATGATGATAAAGAAGATGAGATCATCTTTTTAAATCGCTGCTCCTGTGAAGAAACAAACTGCGCGAACTGGTCAGACGAGTGCGGCAACGTGTATGATGACACGGGATTCTGCTCCTGCTGGCTTTCCATCTATAATGCGATTTTCACCATTACCTATTCTATAGATATTTCAGAAGTCATACAGGGAGTGGAAGATGCAAATATCGGGGCAAGAATTGAAAATAATGCAACTCTGTATAATGGCCCGGATTCGGAAGTATATTGGGATGATGATAACCAATATGTATATCGTCCCTTTACAAAATCCGAGACGACAAATCCGGACCGGAATACGGAAAATAAGGGTGTCGGAAGTTATAAGATAGAGATTTCTGAGTACGACGTTGATTATTCCTGGGCCGATGATATCGAGGTTACGGATGTCATGGATAATCTCGCCCTTGTAGAGGACAGCCTGACTGTGACGGTGGGCGATACCGTCCTGACCCAGATTGACGAAGAAGAAGCCGCCGGTCTGGACAAGGACGAGAATCACGATAAATACTTTAGTTATACTTACACGGATGTGACAGAAGATGGGGAGGTGACCGGGGGAACCCTGGTCATCAAGGTCTGGTATCCTACGAACCAGAACATCACGATCGAGTATCAGGCTTCCGTTCTCAGTTACAATACGTCGGCAACGGGTGATTACAGCAACTCCGTAACTATCGGTGATGTTGGTTACACCTTGAACGGAAGCTATGAGGAAGGTTCCTCTGGTGAAGGCGGATCGGGGCTGACCCTTTCCATGACCCTTACGAAGGTGGATGCAGAAGATAATGCTGTGGTACTGCCGGGCGCCGTATTTGAGATCTATCGGCATGTAGAGGATGATGATGACATACTGGTCGATACATTAACGACCGGAGAAGACGGAACATTCACTTTTGCGTCAAATGATGATAAAGGATACTGGATGGACCGGGATGTCCTGTATTATGTCAAGGAGATCGAAGCGCCGGAAGGATATACACCTGATGAGACCTTGTATGGATTTGTATTCCTGAGGGACGGGTATGATGGGACTTATCCGGAAGGATTGGACCCTCAGAATGTCATTATGGGCGAGCCGGATGGCGATCAGATCCACATTGAGATTACGGTTAAGAATACGAAAGCACCGAAGATCACCAAGGAGATCGCCGAGGATGATTACGAACGCAAGGAAGATTCCGGTGAGAGTATGCACGACGGCGAGGACACCTATGGCGATGGCTGGGGTACCTGGGACGATGCGGACAACAACCAGGAGATCACTTATCACATCACTCTGACTGACATCAAGGATGCCATGAACATCACTGTTCACGATTACCTCGAGGAGGGACTGGACTTTGAGCATGAAGTGGAAGTGGTGCTCTACGACGGGGATACGGTAAGGACCTTGACGGAGGGTGATGATTATACGATGACTGAGGCGGCCTGCTCCGATCCGAACGGCTGCGCTATGGCCGGTTGTACCTTTGAGGTAAAATTTGAGGACAGCGTGTTTGAGGGGATCTCATCCGAAGCGTATATCGTGATCACCTACAAGGCGTTAACCGAGACGCACACCGATGACTATGACGATTATGAGGATGATATCTTAAATCACTCCTATATGACCTATGGAGTCAATTCCTACCGGTCCAGCATTGTGACGACAGAGACCGATTTGTTCGGATTTGGTATTTATAAATACGCAGAGGACGGGGCGCTCGCGGATGCGAAGTTTGTCCTGTCGAAACGGGATGACAGTGACAGTCAGACCCTGTATGCGACCTTTGATACAGAAACCGATGAGGAGGACGGCAAAACATACTATATGACCTCCGGCTGGGTAGAGAGCAAGGGGGATGCGACCGAACTGGTCTCTGCCTCTGACGGCTATATCCGCATCGAAGGTCTGGATGATGATACCTATTATCTCAATGAGACGGAAGCACCGGCGGATTATGAGCTGTTATCCGACACCATCCGGGTAACCATTGATGAGAACGGAAATGTCACCGTCGCCGGCAGCAGTGCAGCAAAAGAAAGCAGCGTGGCACATGAGATCGAGGTAGAGAATACCCCGACGGACATTCCGGGAACCGACCGGGTCACCATTTCCGGGACAAAGACCTGGGATGATGGCAGTAATGCGGACGGTATCCGCCCCACCTCTATTACCATCCGGCTGTATGCCGATGGGGAGGAAGCGGACAGCAAGACCGTCACCGCCGAGGACGGCTGGGCATGGCGTTTCTCGAACCTGCCGAAGTATGATGAGGATGGGAAAGAGATCAATTACACCATCAAGGAAGATAAGGTGGATGAGTATGAAACCTCTTACTCCGATTCTGACTATGATGTGACCAATACGCACACGCCAAAGAATCCGAATCCGAATCCCGGGACACCGGGGCCGGGGCCGGCCAATCCCAATCCGGGTACCGGAGGTCCAGGCACAGTGAAGACCGGCGATACGAATAACATCGGTCTGTGGCTGAGCCTTATGTTTGCGGCGGCAGCCGGGATCGCAGGCTGCATGGTTATGCGGATCCGCAGGAGAAGGATAGATCTCTGATAAGAAAGAAGAAATCATGTGAGAAAGTTGGCGCTGCTTTTTAAGCGGTGCCGACTTCTTTTTGGGGGTATGTTGAATTATGGATACATCCAAAGAAAATAAAAAAGAGCTCTCGGATGACTGCCCCATAAAGATGACAAAAACACTGATGGATCAGTATCGGGAGTTTTTAGTAAATCGGGCATGCGAGACGCAGACCATCAGCATGTATTTCTGCTACCTGAATCGGTTGTATGCGTTTTTACCGGAAGAAAAAGAGCTGACGGAAGAAAGCCTTAGGGGGTGGCTTGAGTCCTTGCAGGATAAGGGCTATTCTGATCGCACTATCAACATGCATATCTCTTCCGTCAATGGCCTGCTTCGTTTTTGCGGGCACAAAAACATGCATTTATCCGTGGCAACGGTACCCCGCAGTGCACAACTTCCGCAGTTAACCCGGAAAGAATATTTAAAGCTGCTGTCCTTTGTAAAGAAGCACGGATCGGAACGGGACTATCTGTTGATCAAAACGCTGGCTACGATTGACATCAGCGTCACAGACCTTTCATTGTTAACGGTGGAAGCATGCAAAAAAGGGATGATTGAATTCCCGAATAATCGTGAGGCCGTAATTCCGGACAGTCTAAAGCAAGAGCTGCTTTCCTATGTTGAGAAGGAAAAACTTACCGGAGGATCGGTGTTTTTGAGCAACCGGGGGAATCCAATGGACCGTTCGAATATCACGCATATGATCGAGCGGTTTGGCAAAGAAGCTGGGATCGAACAAAAGAAATGCAATCTGAGAGCGCTTCACGATCTGTATGAGCGGACGCAGGAAGAGATTACGCAGCGTTTGTTAAGTCTTCATATGAAAGAGTATGAAAAACTTTTAAAGGAGGAGCAGAAGAAAGTCGGCTGATAGGGAAGGTATGACACTTAAGACGGAATGAAATACCAGAGAACTTTGATCTGTTTAGGAAAATAAATCGGAATGTGTTCCGGTTCTGGATAGAAATAAAAATAGCTCATCATGATCAATACGGTAGATAAGCAGCCAGTCTGGTTGGATGTAGCACTCTCTAAAACCGACGTAATCACCACTTAGCGCATGATCACGGTTCTTCTCAGGCAGTGGTTCTTGGCGTTGGAGCTTATTTACTATTTCCGTCAATATGTCAATATTATAACCGCGTTTTCGAGCAAGTTTTAGGTCTTTTTTGAATTGATTGGAAAGAACGATATCAATCATCAGTAAAGATCTCATCTACGGCGTCTGAAAAGGACGAGTAACGTTTATAATGTTCAGGATCTTCTTTCATAGCATAGTATTCGTTCATTGCTTTTGATGTTTCGGAGTTGGGATTTTCACGAGTGACTGTAAATGGAAGACCCTGGACACGCAGCGATTGTTTGATAAATAAAGTAACTGCGGTTGACATATCAAGGCCGAGATCTGCGAAGAGCTCCTGGCCTTCTTTTTTTAAATCAGCATCAAGACTGATGTTTGTGCTTACTTTGGACATGATGACACCTCCTTTGTATTTAAAGTATATATCTTAATATGCGAGATGTCAACATATCATGCGCATAATATAAATTAAGAGGACAATAAGATCCCTAACAGTTAGTAAGAAAGAGAACTAGGGATGAATAGAATCGTTAAAAAAATCAGCCGGAAAATTTCCTAATGGGGAATTCCGGCTGATCGGTTTCTGCTATCAAATATTTATTTGTCGTCCTTGTTAACTTCTTTGACGATATCTTCTGCTACATCCTTGCGTTCGTTGACAAATTCTTTGCTGTCAGCTTTCGCTTCTTTAATGATATCCTTATCCTCCGGATCAATGGCTTCCGCGACATAAGATGCGTCATCAATTGCTTCTTTTTCAGCTCTGGCTTCTTCCCGGACAGCCTTCTTTTCTTCGTGCTCTTCTTTCAGCTTATCATACTCTTTTTCGATGCCTTCTTTGGCTTCCTCTTTTACTTTGTTAAACTCCTTTTTAAGCTCATCTGATTTTTCCGACATGGTTTTTCCTCCTTAATAGATTAGTATTTATTTTTTTTACGAGTGATGAAATGTCCAACATTCGTAGCCGAAAATGCATATTATAATTATATTGCTTTCCGTCAGATTTGTAAATATTAAAGGTGTTTGATGTTGTTTGAATGGAGTAAAGAAATTGTCAGTTGAATAAAAAATAAAAGAAATGAGTATTGGCCCCTTGAGGTATAATAATTTTAGACCCAAAAAAACACCGAAAGGAGAACCAATACTCATGGATATTATAACACTGATTGACGATTATGTTCGAGGTTTATTAGCAGCAGAGGAAAATTTTTTAGAACATCTGGACACTCTTTCTACTTTTGAGGAGACAGTCAGCGATCTGAGCAACCGTACAGCCGCAGAATTCATAGGGTTGGCGCTATCCAGTGCAGACCAGCTGATCAGGGAAAGCGGCATCCGGAAGAAGGAGTTTACTGTTCAGAGAAAAAGAAAGCGGACATTGATCTCCAGTGTGGGAGACATTACCTTTGAGCATACACTTTATAAAGACCAGGATGGGAAGATACGCTGCCTTCTCGATGAGTTGCTGCATCTGCCGGACAGGGAACGCTTCACAGAGGTTGCAGAAGCAAAGGTGCTTAATGAAGCGGAAGTCCATTCTTATCAGCACGCGGCAGAGTCAATCAGGACAAACGACCAGACGATCACAAAGATGACCGTCTTGAATAAGGTACATTCCATAGAGCAGGAGCTTCCTGAGATGGATGGGATCCCGGAAGAGAAAAAGGAATGTGAATACCTGTATATCGAAGCAGATGAGGATCATATCCACCGGCAGAAAGACGGAAGGGAAGAGAAGGGCTGTCATATAGGGAAACTGATCTATCTGTTTGAGGGAAAGAAGGAAATCTGTAACGGCAGACGGGAACTGATCTCCCCGCATTATTTTGGCGGGCTTTATGCCGGGACAAAAACGAATGCTGAGCTCTGGAAATCGGTAGAGGCATACATTGAGGAGCATTATGACCAGGATGTGCTTCAGTGTGTTTATATCAGCAGTGATGGAGGGAACTGGATCCGGGCCGGTGCAGACTATGTATATAAGAGCAAGCTGGTCGTGGATAAGTTTCACCTAATGAAATATATCAACCGTGTAGCACGATGCACATTGGATGATGAACAGACCACCAAGGGACGCTTTTATAAATATATCTATAAGAATAAGCTTCGGGCAGCCAAGAAGCTGCTGACGAGGATCCAGAATCATTGCGATGGGAGCGATCGGGCGGTCGAGGAATGCAGGGCTTATTTCATTGGGAACTGGGAATACATCCAGAGAGCATTCCATGATGAGCATGTACTTGGCTGCAGTACAGAAGGGCATATAAGCAGTGTATACTCAGAACGGATGAGTTCAAGGCCGATGGGCTGGAGTGAGACAGGGACAGACCGGATGTGCAAGCTCAGGTGTTATATCAGGAACTACGGCAGGGGGAAAGTGGTTGACCTGGTGAAATACCGCAGAGAGAAAGAATTAGGAGCAGATCTGGCGACCGGAACAGATGGCATGATAGATGAACCAGTACGAAAGGAATATACAGCTGCACAGAAGGAAGCGTTCAAATATGCAGAGGCGATGCATGCAACTTTGTCTGATAAGGCTACTGTAAAGAAGATACTGTCGATCCGTGAGCAGTTAGGAGACATCTGAAGTTGCATAAAAAAGTGAAGAGTTGTATGATTGGGGAAACAAAGATCTGAAATCAAATATCTCAAAACCAATCTACATTTTTCCAACTGACAATTCTTTTACTTCATCTATAAACGCAGATTTTATTGACTGAATCAGGGAAGGTACGGTATAATAAAAATAGTAGTTTTAGTCTGTAAATCATGTAATCTGTGTAAATCGTACAATGGAGGTGTGTGATATGGGAATGGATTACAGTAAGGTGAATGACTGGATCCTCCGGGAGGATTCTTTCGATCTGTATCATCTTGGGAAATGTGAGGCGATCATGTATCTGGGCAACGGCTACCTCGGTCTGCGCAGTGCGACGGAGGAAAAGTATGTGGGAGAGACGAGAGATCTTTTGATCAATGGTACATTTGATCTGGCAGATCCGACAGCTGTAACGGAACTTCCCAATGCTGCGGATATGACGGCGGTTGAATTCTGGATCGACGGAGAGCGTTTTTCACTGGATCAGGGCGAGATCAATGCCTACAGCAGGGAGTTGAATATCCGCACCGGCGAGTATACGCGGGAGGTGACCTGGACGTCACCGAAGGGAAACCAGATGCAATTCAAATTTTACAGAGTCGTATCCTTAAAGCGGCTGCATGACTTTGCTCTTCGCGTAGAGATGACGCCTCTAAACGGGGATGTGTCTGTGAAGATTAAGTCCGGAATTGACGGGCAGGTCACTAATACAGGGTCCCAGCACTTTATTGACGGAGACAAACGTTTTTATGAAGAGAAGTACATGCAGTATATACCGATTACGATGCAGTCGGATATCACTTTCGTGTTAAATGCATCGCATAAATTTACAAAAGACGGAGAAGAGCTGGATCTGCCGACGCAGATCTTTATGAAGCCGCGGACGATCTACGGGAATTGGACGGTGGATCTGAAAAAAGGCGAGAAATTCACGATCGAGAAGTGCTGCAATGTCTTTACCAGCCGGGATTTTGACTGCGCGGATACGGAGAAAGAGGCGATGCAGGAGACTTCTTTGGCGGATGTTAAAGAGCTTGCCAGTTTTGGGTATGAGGCATTGGCGAAAGAATCTGCCGAGACCTGGGAAGAGAAAGTGTGGAAGCGGATTCCCATCACGATCGAGGGTGATGACTATGATCAGTTCGCCATCCGGTTTGCTCAGTATCATATGCAGATCATGGTACCGGCTCACGATGACCGGATGAATATCGGAGCAAAGTCCCTCTCCGGGGAAGGATATAAGGGACATTGCTTCTGGGATACGGAGATTTTCCTGCTTCCTTACTATATGTTTACGCAGCCGGAAGTGGCCAGGAAGCTGGAAGAGTACCGGTATCTGTCCCTGCCGGGAGCGCACAAGAAGGCAGAGCATAACGGGTACAGGGGTGCGATGTTCCCGTGGGAGAGTGCATGGCTGGATGACGGGGAAGTTGCCCCGGAATATGTCGATGTAGATATTGTCACCGGTTTTCCCTTAAAGTGCTGGACCGGCTTTATCGAGCAGCACATCACATCCGATGTGGCGTTTGGTGTATGGCAGTATTATATGATCACCGGTGATCAGGATTACATGAATAAATATGGCTATGAACTGATCTTTGATACCGCCAGATTCTGGGTATCCAGACTGGAGGATAAATGCCGTCAGATCACCGAGAGCATCAACCCGGATACACTCCAGGTAGACATGAAGGAAACGGTCACGGATGACGGGCTTTATCATATCTGTGATATCATCGGTCCGGATGAGTACAAGGAGCATAAGACCGATAATGCGTTTACCAATTATATGGCGGTCTGGTGCATAAAGACGGCGATCGAATATTATGATCTGTTAAAGAAAGAGAACCCAACGCTCTTTGAAGAGCTGAACGGGAAGCTGGATCTTAATACCTACTATAAGGAATGGACGGAGAAGGTCGATAAGGTCTATCTTCCGGTACCCAATGACAACAATGTCCTGCCGCAGGATTCCACCTATCTGACCCTGAAAGATATCGATCTGACCAAGTATAGGGAGCAGGATTTCGTGGGCGGCATCAACCGGGATTACAATATGGTACAGATTAATGAAATCCAGGTTTCCAAGCAGGCAGATGTACTGGTTCTGTTCTTCCTCATGGAGGATCTGTTCCCCAAGGAAGTGAAGGAGGCTACATGGAGGTATTACTCCGCGCGTACGCTCCATGATTCTTCTCTGTCCTTAAGTACACATTCGGTATTTGCGGCAGATATGCGTGACATGGATCAGGCATATGATATGTTTGAGAAGGCGACCAAGATTGATCTGGGGCCGGTGATGACTACCTCTGATGAAGGCGTACACGCGGCTTCCTTCGGAGGCATCTGGCAGGATGTGGTTTATGGTTTTGGTGGTGTCCGGATGCTGGCCGGAAAGCTTCGCATCGAACCACAGCTTCCGGAGAAATGGACGAAACTTTGTTACACGCTGATGTGGCGTGGACAGAAGCTTGCGGTGACGGTCACAAAAGATCAGGTGACGGTAGTCAACGAAGGGGATGCTCCGGTTATGATCAACCTTTGCGGAAGCGAAGAAGAAGTTAAAGATGAATTAACAAAGCAATTATAATATTTACAAAGAAGCTTTATTAGTTCGTAAGATCTGAATCAATACCGGCAGTGTATGCAGCGTTTTTGAGTATACACTGCCGGTGTTTTTTGCCATTCTTTAAGTTTACCATAAGAAGATTTTATAGATTCTTAATTGCAAATCTTTGAAAAACATCTTAAAATCTCATAGAGGTAAAAGGAGAAGTGTCTTCCTTAAAAGAAGACGTTTGAATAATGGCAATAACAAGTTGTATCCATGCAGGTGTGGATATCGGATCTACAACTACAAAATTGATCGTCTTTAACGAAGATGGCGAAACGATATATTCCAGCTACAAGCGTCACAATGCGGATCAGGTGCAGAGTGTCATTGATGCCCTGACGGATCTTTCCTCACGCACGGGAAATGTCGAACTTAAAATAGCGCTTACAGGTTCCGGGGCCAAACGGATCGCGGAATACATAGGTGTGCCTTTTATTCAGGAAGTGGTGGCGAATTCCACAGCCTTAAAAGAAAATTTTGATTACGTGCGGACAGCCATTGAGCTGGGCGGACAGGATGCGAAGATGATCTTCTTCTCACAGAAGAGGGAAGACGGCACCATGAATGTGGCAGATATGCGCATGAGCGGCAGCTGCACTGGCGGAACCGGCGCGTTTATCGATGAGGTCGCCTCCCTCTTAAAAGTGCCGATCGAGGAATTTAACGACCTGGCCAGTCAGGGGACTTGGGTCTACGATATTACGGACCATTACGCGAAGGCGCATCCGCTGTACGAACGGGCCTGCCGGCTGCCGGAACTGGTGAAAGACAGTGATCCCCTCATCCATCATACCTTTGACGCGGGCGAAGGCGTCCTGATCCCCGGCGAGATTATCCACCACGCCAAGAAAGGGTGCTGCAATTTTGTCATCCTGCAGCCGTTTGGCTGTCTGCCAAATCATGTGGTGGGCCGGGGCGTGACGAAGCGGTTAAAGGAGATGTATCCGGATGCGCAGATCCTGCCGTTAGATTATGACCCGGATGTCAGTTTTGCCAATATCGAGAATCGGCTGCAGATGCTGATCATGAATATGAAAGCACAAAAAGAAGAAGATGAAAAGAAGGGAGCGTAAGGCTTCCTTCTTTTTTCGTTTGCTACGGGGAAGGCTTTTGGAATCACAAATTGTGGAACGGCTCTTTCCCAACCGGTATTTCTATGTTAAAATAAATATAATAGAAAACATAAGTGTACGAACGAATTTGCAGGATTGGGAGAGATGAATGTGAATAAAGAGCAGGAAGACAGGCTGGATCAACAGTTCGATTTCCTCCGGGAGATTGACCGGGAGAAATTTATCTCGCGGCAGACCTATCTGACGGATGCGAAGCGAAAGGAAGATGACGCCGAGCATGCGTGGCACATGGCGGTCATGACCCTTCTTTTAAGTGAATATGCCAACGAGGAGATTGATGTACTTAGGACCATCTCCATGGTGCTTGTCCATGACCTGGTCGAGATCGATGCGGGAGACACTTATGCTTACGATGAAGCGGGCAAAGAGACACAGCAGGACAGGGAAAAGGCAGCCGCGGATCGAATCTTCGCGCTCCTTCCGGACGACCAGGAAGCAAAGTTTCGGGGCCTCTGGGACGAGTTTGAGGCGTGGGATTCTCCGGAAGCGAAATTTGCCCATGCGATGGACAATATCCAGCCCCTGATGCTCAATGCCGCGACCGATGGGAAGAGCTGGGAGGAACATGGAGTCCGGCTGGCTCAGGTAGAGAAGAGAAATGAAAAGACAGCCCAGGGCTCCGACAGATTATGGGCGTATGCATATGAACAGTTTATTGCGCCCAGCGTAGAAACCGGAAAGCTTCGCAAGTAGGAAAGGAGATCAAACCGATGGAGATTTCATTTGAGGCCTACACGAAAGAATACAGGGATCGTTTTTTTCAATATTATGATGAGCTAAAGTGGCTCTATTTTGAACTTTACACCGATTATCCGGACCGGTTTGATGAACTGTGCCAGTTAATGTTCAGCGCGTATAAGGACCGGAGCGCCTCTTTAAAGATGATGGACCGGCAGCGGATCAAGAATCCGGACTGGTACAGGAGAACCCAGATGCTGGGGATGGAGATGTATACGGATGCCTTTGCGGGAGACTTAAAGGGCATGATGGAGAAACTGGACTATCTGGGGGAATGTAAGGCAAATTATCTGCATCTGATGCCTCTGTTGGATACGCCGGAGGGAGAGAACGACGGCGGTTATGCGATCTCGGACTATCGCAAAGTAAATCCGAAGTTCGGGACCATGGAAGATCTGAAAGACCTGGCGGAAGCCTGTCACTCCAGAGGGATCAGTATCAGCCTGGACTTTGTCATGGGCTATACGTCCAGCGAGCATGCATGGGCGAAAAAAGCCAGGGGAGGCGATCAGGAGTATAAAGACCGGTATTTCGTTTATGATGATTATCGGGTACCCGGCGAATTTGAGCGGAAGATGCCGCAGCTGCAGCCGGTGACGGCGCCAGGCAATTTCACCTGGCTGCCGGATGTAGAGCAGTTTGTCATGACCATGCAGAAACCCTATGAGTGGGATTTGAATTACAGCAACCCGGTAGTCTTTAACGAGATGGTCGATAACATGTTATACCTGGTCAATGAAGGCATTGATATCCTTCGTCTCGGATCGCTGCCTTATCTCTATAAGAAGATCGGGACAGACTGCACCAATCTGCCGCAGACGCACAACATCCTTCGGATGATGCGGATCATCTGCGACATCGTATGCCCGGGCGTACTTTTGCTGGGCGAGGTAGTGGCGCCGCCGGATCAGATTCTGCCCTATTTCGGCACGCTGGAGAAACCGGAGTGCAATATGCTGTATAATGTGACTACGATGGCTTCCACATGGAATGCCGTTGCGACCCGGGATACCCGTCTGCTGCGCAGGCAGCTGGATGTGCAGAATAAGCTTCCCCGGGAATATGTTTTCCTCAATTACCTGCGCTGCCATGACGATATCGTCTGGGCACTGGATTATGAATGGCTGGCACAGAATGGATTTTCCGAGCGCAGCCACCGGAAATATCTGAATGATTTCCTGACCGGTCAGTTCCCCGGTTCTTTTGCGAGAGGCGAACTGTATAATCCGGATTCCTATTCCGGGACGGCCGGTCTGTGCGGCCGTATGGCTTCTCTTTGCGGCATTGAGAAGGCCATGGAAGAAGGAGACGAGGAGGCGCTTGATAAGGCGGTCCGGCTGGATCTGATGCTGTTCGCATATATGCTCACGCAGTCCGGGATCCCGGAGATCTACAGCGGGGATGAGATCGGGCAGACGAACGATTATTCCTACCTTGCGGATGTGACGAAAAAAGAAGACTCCCGTTATCTGCAGAGAGGTAATTTCGACTGGGAACTGGCCGAGAAGCGCACAGAGCCCGGCACGGTGCAGCAGCAGCTTTTCGAGGGCATCGGGCGGTTGGAGGATATCCGTTGTATGGAGCCGGTCTTCATGGGAAGTGCCAACGTATGGACGCTGGATACCTGGGAGGACTCTGTCCTTTGTATCGTTCGGATGCAGAAGAAGGATAAGCTGATCGCGCTCTTTAATTTCAGTGAAAATGACAAGACAGCCTGGATCAACGAAGAGGATGGCACATACACGGATCTCTTAAGCGGACGCAGTATGGAGGCAAGAGGAGTCGATATTCCGGGGTATGGAGTCTACTGGCTGTTCCGGGATAATCCATAAAGGCAGGAAAATTATGCAGCAGCAACAGGGAGGTTTCTGGAGGAGACTGGGGCGAATCTGGGTACCTTTTTTGATTAAAATTGGAATTTCTTATCTTGTATCGTTCCTAGTTACCATCGGTTTGATGTATGTCTATCTGGTCACTCAGTCCGGCAATGACGCAGAGGTCATGATGTCTATGCTGGAAAGTGATGCATCGGTTCAGGAGATCAGCAACGCGATCGCTTTGGAGGCGGAGAATTATTCTACCTATATGGAAGGGATATCGGCAGCATTGACGATCCCGATCATGCTCTTCATGTTCCACCGGGATCGTATCCGGGAGAAGGTTCACGGGATTGCGGCAGCGGTGAAAGCACCCTTACGGCAGTGCTGGACGATTCTTCTTATGGCGGCAGCTTTATGCATTGGATTAAACAACCTGTTCCTTCTAAGCGGTCTGTCCACCCAGGATGAAGCCTACGTGGAATCAATGGAACAGATGTACAGCCCGTCTCTTTTCATGCAACTGCTCTGTCTGGGCGTTCTGACACCTCTGTGCGAGGAGCTGGTCTATCGGGCGTTAGTCTATAAGCGGATGCGGGAGCAGTCAGGTTTTCTGGCATCGGCCATTTATTCTACACTTGTCTTTGCAATTCTTCATGTATATTTTGTACAGATCATCTATGCGTTTATCATGGGGATGATCTTCTGCTATCTTTATGAGAAATTCGGGTCCATCCGGGCACCGGCAGCGGCACACATGACAGCCAACATAGTGTCCATTCTGGGGACACAGTTTGCCTGGTTTGACTGGATGCTGGCAGAGCCTGCCCGGGTGATTCTGATCACGATCGCCTGCGCGGCCATTGCCTCTTCCATGTATGTCCTGATGGAGCGGATGATCGACAACGAAGAGCCATTACCGGAGATCCCGGAACAAAAGGAGAACGGAAGTGATACGTAATTGACAGATAATTTACAATAAAAATTATAATTGTCAAATTATCAGACAATGCACATAAAATTTGTTATTTACAAATTTATAGAAGTGGTGTATAGTAGATAAAAATTACATCAAATTACATCATGTGGTCGTAAGGAGGTAGTACGTATGCAGGAGCAGACGGACGGATTGTACGATTCGCAGTTTGAGCATGATAACTGCGGGATCGGCGCGATCGTGAATATCAAGGGCAAGAAGTCCCACGAGACCGTGGAGAATGCCCTGAAGATTGTTGAAAATTTAGACCACAGAGCCGGCAAGGACGCCGAAGGGAAGACAGGAGACGGTGTAGGAATCCAGTTACAGATTTCGCATAAGTTTTTCTCCAAAGTCTGTAAACCCCTCGGCATTTTTTTAGGCTCTGAGAGAGATTATGGGGTAGGCATGTTCTTCTTCCCGCAGGATGAACTGAAACGGAATCAGGCGAAGAAGATTTTCGAAGTGATTGTTGAGAAGGAAAACATGGAGTTCTTAGGCTGGCGGGAAGTGCCCACGAAACCGGAGGTACTGGGAAGTAAAGCCAGAGAATGCATGCCTTATATTATGCAGGGATTTATCGCACGCCCGAAGAAGGTGGATAAGGGCGTGGATTTCGACCGCAGGCTGTATGTGGTGAGACGGGTATTTGAGCAGAGCTCGGACGATACCTATGTGGTCTCCCTCTCCAGCCGGACGATCGTCTATAAAGGTATGTTCCTGGTGGGTCAGCTTCGGTCCTTCTTCCCGGATCTGCAGAGTAAGGACTATGAGGCAGCGATCGCCCTGGTACATTCCAGGTTCAGTACCAACACCGAACCCAGCTGGGAGCGGGCGCATCCGAACCGTCTCCTGGTACATAACGGAGAGATCAATACCATCCGGGGCAACGCAGACAAGATGCGTGCCCGGGAGGAAAATATGGAATCCGAATATCTGAAGGGAGAGCTGCATAAAGTGCTTCCGGTGCTCAATATATCCGGATCGGACTCGGCGATGCTGGATAATGCCATTGAGTTTATGGTGATGAGTGGCATGGATCTGCCGCTGGCCGTGATGATCACGATCCCGGAACCGTGGGCCAATAACCCCACTATGTCCCAGAAGAGAAAGGATTTCTACCAATATTATGCGACTATGATGGAGCCCTGGGATGGGCCGGCTTCCATCCTGTTCAGCGATGGGGATTGCATGGGCGCCGTACTGGATCGGAACGGACTGCGGCCGTCCCGGTATTATATCACCGATGACGATACGCTGATCCTGTCCTCTGAAGTAGGCGTGCTGGATATCCCCCCGGAAAAGGTCGTAGTCAAAGAACGGCTCCACCCTGGCAAAATGCTTCTGGTGGATACGGTGAAAGGTGTGGTCATCGACGATGATACACTGAAAGAGAACTATGCCAGCCAGCAGCCTTATGGCGAGTGGCTGGACAACAACCTGATTCAGTTAAAGAATTTAAAGATTCCCAATGAGAAGATTCCTACCTATAGCAGAGAGGAATTGAGCCGGCTGCAGAAATCGTTCGGATATTCTTATGAGCAGGTGCACAATTCGATCTTAAATATGGCATCCAGCGGATCGGAAGTGATCGGAGCCATGGGCGTGGATACGCCGCTGTCGGTCCTCTCCGAGGAGCACAAGAGCGTGTTCGGGTACTTTAAACAGTCCTTCGCACAGGTCACAAATCCGCCCCTTGATGCGCTGCGTGAGGAAATCGTCACTTCCACCAGCGTCTATATTGGACGGGATGGCAACCTGCTGGCTCAGCGGGAGAAAAACTGTGAGATGCTGAAAGTGAATAATCCGATCCTGACCGAGACCGATCTGCTGAAGATCAAGCGGATGAAACATGAAGGATTCAAGATTGCCGAGATTCCCACGGTATACTATCGGAATACCAGCCTGGAGAAAGCGATCGATTATCTGTATATTGAAGTAGACCGGGCCATCCGGGAGGGTGCCAACATTCTGATCCTGACGGATCGGGGCGTGGATGAGTACCATGTGGCGATGCCGTCCCTGCTGGCTTTATCCGGCTTGCAGCAGCATCTTGTGAATACGAAGAAACGAACCAGCGTGGCCATCATTCTGGAGACCGGAGAACCCAGGGAAGTACAGGATTTCGCGACCCTGCTTGGGTATGGAGCCTGTGCCATCAACCCGTATCTGGCCCATGAATCCATCCGTCAGCTGATCGACGAAGGCATGCTGCAGAAGGATTACTATGCGGCCGTGGATGACTACAATAAGGCTGTGCTCGACGGGATTATCAAGATCGCTTCCAAGATGGGAATTTCCACAATTCAGTCCTATCAGGGTGCCAAAATCTTTGAGGCCATCGGGTTAAAGCAGGAGTTTACTGATAAGTACTTCCCGGATACCGTCAGCCGGATCGGCGGCATCGGGATCGAAGAGATTGCGGAGGATTATCTCGCCTGGCATACCGAGGCGTTTGATCCGCTGGGACTGGAAGTAGATCTGACGCTGGACAGCATCGGACAACGCAAAGAGAGAAGCGGAGGAGAAGTGCATCTCTATAATCCGCAGACGATACATCTGCTGCAGCAGTCCACCTGGAGAGGGGACTACGAGATGTTCAAGCAGTATACGGATCTGGTCAATAAAGAAGGAGAGGGCGTTGAAATCCGGGGACAGCTGGAATTCAGTTACCCGGAGGAAGGGATTCCCATTGATGAAGTAGAGAGTGTGGATGAGATCGTGACCCGGTTTAAGACCGGCGCCATGTCCTATGGATCTATTTCCAAGGAGGCTCATGAGACGCTGGCCATTGCCATGAATCAGCTGCATGGTAAGTCGAACACCGGTGAAGGCGGAGAGGAGATCGAGCGTCTGGAAGACCCAAGCCGCTGCTCGGCCATCAAACAGGTGGCCTCCGGTCGGTTTGGAGTTACCTCACGGTATCTGGTCAGCGCAAAGGAGATTCAGATCAAGATGGCCCAGGGTGCAAAGCCTGGCGAAGGCGGACATCTGCCCGGATCGAAAGTGTATCCGTGGATCGCGAAGACCAGGAATTCGACACCCGGTGTCAGTCTGATTTCGCCGCCGCCGCATCATGATATTTATTCTATTGAAGATTTGGCTCAGCTGATCTATGATCTGAAGAATGCCAACAAAGACGCCCGGATCTCGGTCAAACTTGTATCGGAAGCCGGCGTTGGAACCGTGGCAGCTGGTGTGGCCAAAGCCGGGGCAGGCGTGATCCTGATCTCCGGTTATGACGGTGGTACCGGCGCGGCGCCCACAAGCTCCATTCACAATGCAGGCATGCCCTGGGAGCTGGGGCTGGCAGAGACGCATCAGACGCTGATCCAGAACGGCTTAAGAGAGCGGGTCCGTCTGGAGACCGACGGAAAGCTGATGAGCGGCCGGGACGTGGTGATCGCGGCGATGCTCGGCGCCGAGGAGTTTGGATTTGCCACCGCACCGCTGGTTACGATGGGCTGTGTGATGATGCGGGTATGCAATCTGGATACCTGTCCGATGGGTGTGGCTACCCAGAATCCGGAGCTGCGCAAACGGTTTATGGGCAAGCCGGAATATGTCGTCAATTTCATGCGTTTCATCGCGCAGGAAATGAGAGAATATATGGCAAAACTCGGCGTTCGTACCGTGGACGAACTGGTCGGCAGAACGGATCTTCTGAAAGTGAAGGATCCGCCCAACTCCAGTCGTTCCAGTACGCTGGATCTGTCCCGGATTCTGTATAATCCTTATGAGGGTACGGACACACCGATGATCTACAACCCTGAGAAGAAGTTTAACTACGAACTGGAAAAGACACTGGATGAGACCGTGCTGATCAAAAAACTGATGCCTGCACTGGAGAAAAAGCAGAAACGCAGCATCGAGGTCGACGTGGGCAATACGGACCGGACGTTCGGGACGATGTTCGGCGCGGAGATCACGAGACGATATCCGGAAGGCCTTCCGGAGGACACCTACGTGGTCAAATGCAACGGTGCCGGCGGCCAGTCGTTCGGCGCATTCATTCCTTCCGGACTGACCCTGGAACTGGTGGGAGACAGCAATGATTACTTTGGGAAAGGGCTTTCCGGAGGGAAGCTGATCGTCTATCCGCCCAGGGCCGCGAAGTTTAACCATGATGAGAATATCATTATCGGCAATGTGGCGCTCTACGGAGCGACCGGAGGAAAGGCCTTCATTAACGGAGTCGCAGGCGAACGGTTCGCCGTTCGTAATTCCGGTGCCACGGCGGTCGTCGAAGGCGTGGGAGATCATGGCTGCGAGTATATGACCGGCGGCCGTGTGGCTGTGCTGGGAGAAGTGGGCAAGAACTTTGCAGCCGGTATGAGCGGCGGCGTCGCCTATGTGCTGGATATGGACAATGACCTGTATATGAGAGTCAATAAGCAGCTGGTTCATATTGAACATCTGACCAACCGGTTTGACGTGGATGAGCTGAAGCATATGATCGAGGAACATGTGGCCTACACCAACTCCGAAGTTGGGAAAGAGATCCTGGATAACTTCACCACTTATGTACCTAAGTTCAAGAAGATCATCCCCATTGATTATGAGCGGATGACGACCATGACCCTGCAGATGGAAGAACGGGGCATGGGAAGCGAGCAGGCGAAAGATGAAGCGTTCTATGCGATCAAAGAAGGAAAACAGGAGGCGTGAGTGATGGGAAAAGCAACAGGATTTATGGATTATGAGAGAGAAGATCGTCCGGCAGAAAAGCCGAAAGAGCGAATCAAACATTTTCAGGAATTTTACACACCTCTGTCCATGGAAGAACAGGAAGAGCAGGGTGCCAGATGTATGAACTGCGGCGTACCCTTCTGCCAGTCCGGGCAGATGCTCATGGGCAAGGCCAGCGGATGTCCTTTACATAACCTGGTGCCGGAGTGGAACGATCTGCTTTATCACGGCAACTGGCAGGAAGCATATTATCGGTTAAAAAAGACCAATAATTTCCCGGAATTTACTTCCCGGGTCTGTCCGGCACTCTGTGAGGCAGCCTGCACCTGCGGTCTGCATCAGGATCCGGTGTCCACGAAGAACAACGAATACGGGATCACGGAATATGCTTACGAGCAAGGCTACGCAAAAGCGAATCCGGTGGTCAACCGGACCGGAAAGAAAGTAGCCGTGGTCGGGTCCGGACCGTCCGGACTTGCGGTGGCGGATACCTTAAATCACAGGGGCCATCTGATCACGGTGTTTGAGCGGGAGGATAAACCGGGCGGACTGCTCCGTTACGGCATCCCGAACATGAAACTGGAGAAGCAGATCATTGACCGCCGGATCTCCATCATGGAAGAGGAGGGCGTGACCTTCGAGACAAACTGTAATATAGGTAAGGACAAGAAAGCATCCACGCTGCTCAAAGATTTCGACCGGGTCGTCTTATGCTGTGGAGCTTCCCATCCGAGGGATATCAATGCCCCCGGCCGGGACACCAACGGGATCTATTACGCGGTGGATTTCCTGAAGTCCACGACGAAAGCACTGTGGGCCAATGATATGAAGCTGAAGGACGGGACGTATATCTCGGCCAAAGACAAAAATGTCATTGTCATCGGCGGCGGCGATACGGGGAACGACTGTGTCGGCACCTGCATGCGCCATGGATGTGCTTCCATGCTGCAGCCGGAAATGATGCCCAAGGCACCCGATGAGCGGACACCTATGAATCCCTGGCCGGAATGGCCCAATGTCTGCAAGACCGATTACGGGCAGCAGGAGGCGGCGGCTGTGTTCGGACATGATCCGCGGGTCTACCAGACCACCGTAAAACAATTCCTGAAGGACAAAAAGGGCAATCTGACCGGTGCGGAGTTGATCAAACTGGAGCCGAAAAAAGATGAGAAGACGGGTCGGACGGTGATGGTGGAGGTACCGGGCACCGAGTACAAAGTGAAAGCGGAGCTGGTCCTGATCGCAGCCGGATTTATGGGCAGTGAGTCCTACATCACGGACGCGTTTGGCGTCGATACCAACGCTCGGACGAATGTGGATACGGCACCGGGCATGTATCAGACCAGTGTGGACCGTGTCTTTACCGCCGGCGATATGCACCGGGGCCAGTCGCTGGTCGTCTGGGCCATCCGGGAAGGCCGGGAGGCCGCCAAAGCGGTGGATATCAGCCTGATGGGCTACACAAATCTCAACATCCAGTAAGAGATGTTACAGTTTTATTAAATTTTATGTTAAATATTGTTGCAAAACGAAAAGAAGTAGGATATAATATCATCGATTAGGTTTTGTAGTACTTCTAAAATTTTGCGAAGAAGGTTGTTATTAACATGATGAAGAGATTTGTATCCAGAATATTAACAGCCGTGGTGGCCAGTTCCTTAATTGTCACTCCGGTCATGGCTGCACCTTCCGTGGATGAACTGGAGTCCGAGAAGGCAGCCGCGCAGGGGCAGGTAAGTTCCCTGCAGTCCCAGCTGACTGAGATCGTGGAGAAGATTGATAAGCTGGAGTCAGACCTGGTAGATAAACAGGACGAGATCACCAAGGCAACAGATGATCTGGGAAAAGCAGAGGATAAGGAAGAACAACAATATGAGGATATGAAGCTCCGTATCAAGTATATGTACGAGGGCGGAAATGAGAATCTGATCGAGACGTTGTTCACCAGCGAGGATTTCGGTGATCTGATCAATAAGGCAGAATACGTCAGCAACGTGAATACCTATGATCGGGATAAGCTGGATGAATATGTGGAGACCGTTCAGGAAGTCAAGGATTTAAAGACAAAGCTGGAGAAAGAGGAAAAAGAGCTGGAGAAAACAGGCGAAGAGTTTGAAGCTCAGCAGGATGACCTGAACAGTCTGATTTCCTCCAAGGAAGCAGAGATCTCTAATCTGGACGGACAGATTCAGGAAGCCGTAGCGGAAGCTGCCCGGAAGAGGGAAGAAGAAGAAGCAGCCGCACAGGCAGCAGCTGAGGAAGAGGCAGCCGCAGAAGAAGAGACAACCACAAATGATGCAGATACAGAAGAAGTAAAAGAAGAAACCAAAGAAGAGACCAAACAGGAGAATACCGAAGAGGCCAAGGAAGAGACACAGACACAGACGAAGAAGTCAACCACAAAGAAGACACAGACAAAGAAGAGCAGCAGCAGTTCTTCTTCCTCTTCCTCCGAATCCTATTCCGGTGGTGATTCCTCCAAGGCCAGCACCATTGTAAGCGCAGCCTACAGTCAGTTAGGTGTGCCGTATGTATACGGCGCCTGCTCACCGGGGAGCGCATTTGACTGTTCCGGTCTTGTCATGTACTGCCACAGTTGTGCGGGCATCAGCCTGTCTCATTCCTCCGGGTCCATCGGAAGCGGCGGTAAATCCGTCAGCAGTCCGCAGGCCGGCGATTGCGTCTGCTACAGCGGCCATGTAGGCATCTACATTGGCGGCGGCAAGATGATCCATGCACCGCATACCGGAGATGTCGTCAAGGTGGCCAGTGTATATGGTTCTCCCTGGTATCGCAGATATTGGTAAGAGAATCTAAGGAAGGGTTTAAAAAGTAAAAAAATTCAAAAAAATATTGAAAAATTTCGGAAGTTATAGTATTCTAACTAGTACAATACGTGGGGGCGTATGAAAGGAATGTAGATTCGGATTAATAAGGATGGGTGCGAATACTATGAAAAAGAGATTTATACAAGTGCTCATCACATCGGCTGTGGTGAGCACTTTATTTGTTTCAACTGTGATGGCGTCACCTGAGGATGACGTAGCATCTATAAAGAGTCAGAAGGCGGCGGCGGAAGAAGCGGCCGACAGCGTGAATGAAGAACTGGTCTCCCTTTTGGTGGATTATCAGGCGCTGGAACAGGATATCTCCGATCAGGAAGATAAGATCGGGGAAGCTTCAAAGAGTCTGAAAAAAGCCCAAAAAGAAGAGGAAAAGCAATACGAGGATATGAAGCTTCGGATCAAATATATGTATGAATCCGGAGATACGAGCTTTATTGAGACGCTTTTCTCCGCAGAATCTTTCTCTGATCTTTTAAGTAAATCCGAGTATGTGGATAAAGTGTATAGTTATGACCGCGAGAAGTTACAGGATTATGTCACGGCCAAAGAAGAAGTCGAGGATTTAAAGACCCAGCTGGAGTCGGAAGAAGCGGACATGGAATATATGGCGGATGAGATGAGTGCGCAGCAGCAGAACTTAGAGTCCACCTTATCCATGATGCGCGCGCAGATCAGTGACTTTGATGATCAGCTGGCAGCGGCCGAGGAGGCAGCAGCGGCCGAGCTGGCAGCTGCGCAGGCAGCAGCCGAAGAGGAAGCGGAAGAGGCCGTAGAGGAAGAGCCTGAAGAGGAGACTGAAGAAATAGAAGAGGAACCGGCCGAGGAGAAGGAAGAAGTCAAAGAAGAGACTCCCAGTGAAGAGAAAAAGGAGGAAGTCTCCGAGCAGGATACAAAGAAAGAGACAAAAGAGGAGAACAAAGAAAAGAAGAGCAGTTCTTCCAGTTCATCCAGCAGCAGTAAAAAGAGCAGCACTTCCAGTTCAAGCAGCAGCAGTAAGAAGAGCAGCACTTCCAGTTCAAGCAGCAGCAGTAAGAAGAGCAGTTCTTCCAGTTCATCCAGCAGCAGCAAGAAGAGCAGCACTTCCAGCTCCTCCAGCAGCAAGAGCAGTAGCAGCAGTTCTACCAGCAATGCTTCGCTGGGGCAGCAGATCGCAGATAAAGCCTGTGAATACATCGGTGGGAAGTATGTCTATGGCGGAACCAGTCTGACGACCGGCGTAGATTGTTCCGGATTTGTGCAGCAGATTCACAAACTGTTCGGTATCAGTACGCCCAGAACTTCCAGTGCGATCCGCAGCGGAGGAAAGAGCGTCAGTTATTCCGATAAGATGCCCGGAGATGTGATCTGTTACAGCGGCCATGTGGCCATCTACATCGGCAATAATACCGTGGTGCATGCTTCCAACAGTTCCCCGTATCCGAAGGGCGGGATTAAGACGACCTCCCCGGCGAATTACCGGACGGTGCTGGCCGTCAGAAGATACTGGTAAGATATTCCCACTTTTTCAAATAATGACATTTTATCAAAACCCTTGCATTTGCAGGGGTTTTGTGCTATCATCTTAACGTTGCAAAAAAATCACGCACATGTTTGCCTGAGACGGTGCCAGAAATCCGACATATCTTATGCCCGGCTGGTCTCGATGGCTTACGCATATGCGGAAGAAAAAACCAAATGGAGGAAAGAAACAATGAGTGTAATTTCAATGAAGCAGCTGTTGGAAGCAGGTGTCCATTTCGGACATCAGACGAGAAGATGGAATCCGAAGATGGCTCCGTACATCTATACGGAGCGGAACGGGATCTACATTATTGATCTGCAGAAGTCGGTCGTTATGATAGATGAAGCCTATGACGCCATTGTGAATATTGTGGCGGACGGCGGCACGATTCTTTTCGTCGGAACAAAGAAACAGGCACAGGATGCCATCCGCACGGAAGCGGAGCGCTGCGGCATGTATTATGTAAATGAACGGTGGCTGGGCGGCACCTTAACCAACTTTAAGACGATCATGAGCCGGGTTTCCCGTCTGAAGGAACTGGAGGAGATGTCTGAGGACGGTACTTTTGATGTGCTGCCGAAGAAGGAAGTCATCAAGCTTAGGAAGCAGTTAGACAAACTGGAGCGGAACTTAGGCGGGATCAAAGACATGCGTCGTCTTCCGGATGCCGTGTTTGTCGTTGATCCGAAGAAAGAAAGAATCTGCGTGCAGGAAGCACGTTCCCTTGGCATCCCGATCATCGGGATCGCGGATACCAACTGTGATCCGGAAGAACTGGACTATGTCATCCCCGGCAATGATGATGCCATCCGTGCTGTGAAGCTGATCGTTTCCAAGATGGCCGATGCCGTGATCGAAGGCAAACAGGGGGAAGCCCTTGAGGAAGAAGAAGAATTCGAGGAAGAGGTAGAAGAGTACGTCGAGGATGAGATCGCGGAAGAGATCGTCGAAGAAGAAGTCGCTGAGGAGATTGCAGAAGAAGTGGTCGCTGAGGAGATCGCAGAAGAGATCGTCGAGGAAGAGACAGAAGAGTAATTCTACGGATTTGGAGGATAAAGATATGGCAGTTACAGCTCAGATGGTGAAAGAATTAAGAGAGATGACCGGGGCCGGCATGATGGATTGCAAGAAGGCCTTGACGGAGAGCGATGGTGATTATGATAAAGCAGTTGAACTCCTGCGTGAGCGCGGCCTTGCGATTGCCCAGAAGAAGGCAGGCAGGGTAGCTGCGGAAGGACTGGTGACGACGAAGATCGCAGACGGAGATCAGAAAGCTGCGATTGTGGAAGTCAACGCGGAGACGGATTTTGTGGCACAGAACGAAATCTTCCAGGAGTATGTGGATCAGGTGGCGGAACAGGTACTGAACTCCACGGCAGAGGATGTCGAGTCTCTGCTGACAGAGCCGTGGGGACCGGATCCCAGTACGACTGTACAGGATAAGCTGACCGCTATGATCGCCAAGATCGGTGAGAACATGAACATTCGAAGATTTGACCGGCTGACCTGTGAGGACGGCGTGATCGTCTCCTATATCCATGGCGGCGGCAAGATCGGCGTCCTGGTGGAAGCCAAAACAGAAGATCATTCGGATAAGGTAAAAGAAGCACTGAAGAATGTAGCTATGCAGATCGCGGCGCTTTCTCCGAAATACATATCCACGGACGATGTACCGGAGGATTACAAAGATCATGAGAAAGAGATCTTGGTCGCGCAGGCAAAGAATGATCCGAAGAACGAGAGCAAGCCGGACAACATCATTGAGAAGATGATCACCGGTCGTTTAAATAAGGAGCTCAAAGAGATCTGCCTGTTGGAGCAGGAGTATGTCAAGGCAGAGAATAAAGAGACCGTTGCGAAATATCTGGATGCGGTTTCTAAGGAAGTCGGAGCGCCGATCACGCTGACGAAATTTGTCCGTTTTGAGACCGGCGAAGGCATTGAGAAGAAGGAGCAGGACTTTGCAGCAGAAGTTGCGGCACAGTTAGGCGATAACTAGAATACAGAACTGATAGGAATCAGTAAGTGAAGGCACCTTTTTATAAAGGTGCCTTTTACAGCCTGAAAGGAAGATGAAAATGGCGAATCAAATCATATTAGATCTGGGTGATATTACCAGACTGGATGTAGATTGTATTGTAAATGCGGCGAAAACGACACTTTTAGGCGGCGGAGGCGTCGATGGCGCCATCCACCATGCGGCCGGACCGGAACTTTTGGAAGAATGCCGGACGTTAAACGGCTGTGAGACAGGGGAAGCGAAGATCACCAAAGGATACCGCCTGCCTGCGTCCTATGTGATCCATACGGTAGGGCCGGTCTATTCCGGTGGCGCGCGGGATAAAATTCTCTTAAGGAACTGCTATCTGAATTCCCTGAACCTGGCCAAAGAAAACGGGATCCACAGCATCGCGTTTCCTTCAATTTCTACGGGGAATTATGGATATCCTGCGGAGGAAGCGGTGCCGATTGCCTATCAGGCGGTTACGGACTGGCTGAATGAGGATCCGGAATATGACATGAAAGTGATCTTTTCCTGCTTTGATGACGCCACCTATGAATTGTATCAGAAATTGATCTGAAGGAGAGCAAGGCTTGTCAGGCATGAATCATGATAGTAAGAAAAACTGCAGAGGGTGGAGAACGTTTCTGAAAAGCGGGGTCGTATCTGTCCTTGTTTTTCTGGTGGCAGTCACGGGCGTATGCGGATGTTCGTCTTCCGATAAGGCCACGCAGCCGGAGGAAGAGTCGGCGGCCCAGAATCTGGAGATTAACACCAAAAAGTCCCAGAAGATTTCCATTGTCATGGTGGGTGATATGCTGCTTCATACGCCAATTTTAGAGAGTGGCTTACAGGAGGACGGCAGCTATAATTATGACCATCTGTTTGCCCATACAGGGGATGTCATCGAGGCGGCAGATATCGCGATTGTCAATGAGGAGGCGATCCTTGGCGGAAGTGAACTGGGGCTTTCCGGATATCCGTCCTTTAACGCGGGCTTCGAGGTAGGGGATGCGTTAGTGAATGCCGGTTTTGATGTTGTCTGTCATGCGAATAATCATGCGCTGGATATGGGAGAGGCGGGACTTACAAACTGCTTTAATTTCTGGAAGGAGACCTATCCGGACATGCAGGTTCTGGGGATTCATGACAGTGAAGAAGATGCGGATGAGCTCCACGTGATGGAAGTCGGAGATACGAAGATCGCGCTTTTAAATTATACAGAGATGCTAAATAGCGGCACAAGGCCAAACGATTATGACGTCGACATGCTTCAGGAGGACAAAGTCGTCTCCGATCTTAAGAAGGCAGAGGAGGCGGCAGATTTTGTCATTGTGATCCCTCATTGGGGGGAAGAATACAGTATGGGCATCTCTGAATCCCAACAGAAGTGGGCCCAGATTTTTATGGAGAATGGCGCGGACCTGGTGATCGGCTCGCATCCTCATGTGATCGAGCCGGTGCAGTGGATGGAAGATGTGGACGGACATCCGATGCTGGTCTATTATTCCCTGGGGAATTATTGCAGCTTTACGGAAGGCTCCGGCGAGGGGAAAGGGGACCGGGCACTGGGCGCCATGGCACAGGTGACGCTTACGGCAGAGGATGGAGAGGTCTCCATCTCCGATTACGGCGTTCGTCCGCTGGTGGCACAGCTGGAAGCCGGCCGGGGCAATCCTACCGTCTATTTCCTGGATGAATACACGGAAGAACTGGCGGATAAGAGCGAGATGAAGACGAAAGATCCGACGTTCTCCGTGGATCATTTAAAAGAACTGTGCCGGAAAGTTTTCGGAAATCTGTATCAGGAATAAAGTAAAGTTTTCTTTTTTTTGTCTTGTATGGTATACTTATCTCAAATGTGAATGAGGAGTTTTGGATTATGAAACGAGTACTGTTAAAACTCAGCGGAGAGGCCCTGGCAGGGGATAAAAAGACCGGATTTGACGAAGAAACCTGCCTGGGCGTAGCAAGACAGGTGAAGGAGATCACGCAGCAGGGCATTCAAGTGGCCATTGTCACCGGCGGCGGCAATTTCTGGCGGGGCCGGACCAGCGAGACCATTGACCGGGTGAAAGCCGACCAGATCGGGATGCTGGCCACGGTGATGAACTGCATCTATGTATCAGATATTTTTCGTTATGCAGGTATGGAGACGGAAGTGTTTACGCCCTTTGTGTGTGGCTCTTTTACCACGCTTTTTTCGAAAGATGCGGCGGTGAAGGACCTGGAAGAGGGTAAAGTCGTCTTCTTTGCGGGCGGCACCGGACATCCCTATTTTTCCACCGATACCGGGGCTGTCTTAAGAGCTATTGAGATCGAGGCAGATGCCATGCTGCTGGCTAAGGCGATCGACGGGATTTATGACAGTGATCCGAAGCTGAATCCGGAGGCGAAGAAATACGATGAGATCTTCATCGAGGACGTGATCGATCAGAAGCTTGCGGCCGTGGATCTGACGGCTTCGATTCTGTGTATGGAGAATCAGCTGCCGATGCTGGTGTTTGGACTGAACGAGGAGAACAGCATTGTGAATACGGTCTCGGGCACATTTACAGGGACAAAAGTGACGGTGTAACCTACAGGAGGAGAAAAAATGGATGAACGATTAAATGAATATGAGACGAAGATGAAAAAGACCATAGCGAATCTGGACGGAGAACTGAGCAGCATTCGTGCCGGCCGGGCGAATCCGAACGTGTTAAATAAGGTCACGGTCGATTATTACGGCACCCCGACTCCGCTGCAGCAGGTGGCGAATATTTCCGTACCGGATCCCAGGGTCATTCAGATCCAGCCTTGGGAGAAGAAGATGGTCAAGGAGATTGAGCGGGCCATCAATACCTCCGATATCGGCATCAATCCGACCAACGACGGCACCAGCGTTCGCCTGGTCTTCCCGGAGCTGACGGAGGAGCGCCGGAAGGAATTGGCCAAGGATGTCAAGAAAAAAGGCGAGGAGGCCAAAGTCGCGATCCGCAATATCCGCCGCGAAGGAAATGAGGCATTCAAGAAGCTGAAAGGGACCGATGTATCTGAGGATACGATCCATGATCTGGAAGGCGAACTGCAGGATCTGACGGATAAGTATGTGAAAGAAGTAGATGAAGCCGTGGAGGCGAAGTCGGAAGACGTGATGACTGTATAGAAGTTTTTGTTTATAAAACAGAAACAGACGCGTAGAAGGCATGCGTAAAGGCATGCTTTCTGTGTGAAAGGAGAAGAGTAAATGGACGTGCCGAGGCATGTGGCGATCATATTGGACGGGAACGGCCGTTGGGCGAAGGCGAAAGGGAGACCCCGGAATTACGGACATGTGCAGGGGAGCAAGAACGTGGAGACCATCTGTGAGGAAGCCTGGAAGATGGGGATCAAATACCTGACGGTTTACGCGTTTTCCACGGAGAACTGGAACCGGCCCAAAGAAGAAGTAAACGCCATCATGACGATTTTACGGGACTATATGAAGACCTGCCTGAAGACGGCAGAGAAGAACGACATGAAAGTGCGGGTCATCGGAGATATCACCCGGCTGGATCGGGATATTCAGGATCGGATCGTGCAGCTGGAAGAGGACAGTAAGGATCACGGCGGACTGAATTTCACGATTGCCATCAATTATGGCAGCAGGGATGAGATCACCCGCGCGGTCCGGAAGCTGGCCGGTGACTGCAAAGACGGGGTGGTGGATCCGGAAGCAATTTCAGAGGAGACCATTTCGTCCTATCTGGATACCCATGGGATCCCGGACCCGGATCTTCTGATCCGTACCAGCGGAGAGATGCGCCTCTCGAATTTTCTTCTCTGGCAGCTGGCTTACACAGAATTTTATTTTACAGAGGTACCCTGGCCGGATTTCACAAAAGAGGAACTGGAGCGGGCTATCCGGCAGTATAATGCCAGAGACCGGCGGTATGGGGAGTAAAGGAGGAAACAGATGTTTAGGGAAAGGTTACTGAGCGGGATCGTCATGGTGATCATTCTGGTCCTGACGGTGGGGATCGGCGGTTACCTGCTGTTTGGTGTGGCGCTTGTCGTCAGTCTCATCGGAATGAGCGAGCTGTATCATGTAGCGGACGTTCGTGCCAGACTGATCGGCTTTATCGGATACGCGGCGGCCATCGCTTATTATATCCTGCTGCTTCTGGGACGGACGCAGGATTTTATGGCGCTTTTCATTCTGTTTTTGGTGGCGGTCATGGCCGTGTATGTGTTCACTTACCCCACCTATCGTTCTGAACAGGTGATGACCGTCTTTTTTGGCCTGTTCTATGTGGCCGTCATGCTTTCCTATATCTATCAGACCCGGATGCTTCCGGACGGATCCGTGGTGGTCTGGCTGATCTTCTTAAGCTCCTGGGGGTGCGATACCTGTGCGTACTGCGTAGGCATGCTCATCGGGAAGCATAAGATGACGCCGAAACTCAGCCCGAAAAAATCGATTGAAGGCGCCATCGGCGGGATCGTAGGAGCCGCACTTTTAGGCTTCCTGTTCGCACTGGCGGTGAACCATTGGGCGGGAGCAGCGGCGCGCCCACTTATGTATGCGCTGATCTGCGGTGTGGGTGCCGTGATCGCCCAGATTGGAGATCTGGCTGCCTCCGCGATTAAGAGGAACCATGACATTAAGGATTACGGGCATCTGATCCCGGGCCACGGCGGCATTCTGGATCGGTTCGACAGCGTGATCTTTACGGCACCGGCCATTTATTATCTGGCGGTCTGGCTGAGCGGAATTTTGTAAAGAGTCATACAGAAAGCATCATAAGTAAAGAGGGATAACATGAAGAAAATTTCGATTCTGGGGTCCACCGGATCGATCGGAACCCAGACACTGGAGATTGTCAGAGAGAATAAAGATATCGAGGTCCTGGGCCTTGCCTGCGGCAGCAACATTACCCTGCTGGAGCAGCAGATCCGGGAGTTTAAGCCTAAGATGGCAGCAGTATATGATGAGGAGAAGGCTGAAGACTTAAGAAGCCGTGTGAAGGATACGCGGGTAAAAATCGTAGCCGGGATGGACGGCATGATTTCCGTATCGACACTGGCCAATGTGGAGATGGTGGTGACGGCGGTCGTGGGGATGGTCGGGATACGGCCTACCATCGAGGCGATTAAAGCCAGGAAGGATATTGCGCTGGCCAACAAGGAAACACTGGTGACCGCCGGTCATCTGATCCTGCCGCTGGCGAAGAAAAACAAAGTGTCCATTCTGCCGGTGGATTCTGAGCACAGTGCCATCTTTCAGTGTATGCAGAATGGACAGCACGAGGAAGTGGATAAGATTCTCTTAACGGCTTCCGGAGGCCCCTTCCGGGGGATGACCCAGGAACAGCTGTTGAACGCGACCGTGGAGGAGGCTTTAAAGCATCCCAACTGGTCGATGGGACCAAAAGTTACCATTGACGCGGCCACGATGGCCAATAAGGGACTGGAAGTGATGGAGGCCCGGTGGCTGTTTGATGTTTCCGTAGATCAGATTCAGGTCGTGATCCAGCCGCAGAGCATCATTCATTCTATGGTGCAGTATGTGGATGGAGCAGTGATGGCACAGATGGCGGTGCCGGATATGAAGCTGCCTATTTCCTATGCACTGTATTACCCCAAACGGAAATATCCGATGGGGCAGAAGCTGGATTTTACCACATTAAAAGAGCTGACGTTTGAGACGCCGGATTTGAATACGTTCTATGCGCTTTCCCTGGCCTATGAAGCAGGAAAAGAAGGCGGAAGTATGCCAACGGTTTATAATGCGGCCAATGAGCTGGCAGTGAAACAGTTCCTGAACGGGGAGATCAAATTTCTGGAGATCACCCAGATCATTGAGGACTGCATGCGGGCACACAAGAAGATTTCCAACCCTTCCCTGAAGCAGATCTTCGATACGGAAGCGGCGACCTATGAGCGGATCCAGAGCAGGAGGTAAATTTTTCCTTGGGCATCATCATCGCAATTTTAATGTTTAGCTTTATCATATTGTTCCATGAATTTGGACATTTCATTGTGGCCAAGCTCAATCACATTGACGTGGAAGAATTTTCTCTCGGCATGGGCCCCTGTCTGCTTAAAAAGGTCTATCACGGGACCCAGTATTCCCTCCGTCTGCTGCCCATCGGCGGTTATTGTGCCATGGGAGAAGACGAGGAGGCAACGGATTCCCCCAGCAATTTCAATAACAAATCGGTCTGGGTCCGGATCGCGGTGATCGCTTCCGGCCCGGTCTTTAACTTTATTCTGGCGTTTGTCCTTTCCTTTGTCATGATCATGATGTCCGGGTACGACAAACCGGTGATCGGTGCGGTTGCCGAAGGTTATCCGGCGGCGGAATCCGGGATGGAAGCAGGGGATACGATTGTCAAAATGGGGGATAAAAGGATTCATATCTTCCGTGAGATCAGCACGTACAACCAGTTCCATCAGGGAGAGACGACCGAGATCACGTATCTCCATGACGGAGAAGAAAAAGTGACGGCCCTTACGCCTATGTACGACGAAGCCTATGATTACTACCTGTTTGGGATCAGCGGAGGAAATTATACGAAGGCCAATCTCTTTACAGGGATCCAGTATTCTTTTTATGAGGTGGGGTATTGGATCTGGTCCACGATCGGAAGCCTAGGCATGCTCATCACCGGACAGATTGGGCTTGATCAGCTATCCGGACCGGTGGGGATTGTGAATGTGGTGGATGACTCTTACAATCAGGCGTCATCCTATGGGATTTACGCGATCGTTGTGCAGATGCTCTATCTGGCGATCCTTCTGTCCGCGAACCTGGGCGTCATGAATCTGCTGCCGATTCCGGCACTGGACGGCGGCCGGCTGTTGTTCCTGTTCATCGAGGCCATAAGAAGAAAGCGGATCCCGCCGGAGAAAGAAGGATACGTGCACCTGGCAGGCATGGTGCTGCTCATGATACTCATGGTGGTCGTCTTCTTTAATGATATTCAGAAGCTATTCATATGAAGTTACTCTACAAGATAAATAAAGCCCTCCAGGGATTGTCCTTCCAGCATCCGGACTCTGGGAAGCGTCAGAGGATCGTCCCCGGGCTCGGCCCGCCGGTTTTCTGTCGTTACGGCGCACAGGAAGCCGGCTTTTTCTACGGCTTCCCGGCAGCTGTCGGTATAGTCGCCGTAGGGGTAGGCGAAGGCGTCCGAATTGTGGCAGATCTCGATGGATTTCTCCAGATCCTCCACCCCTTCTTCCACGCTGAGAGCCGTGAAGATGCCTCCATGGCCGATGTCGCCGCCATCCCGGTGCATGTTATAGGAATGCGACTGGAAAGTCAGGTAGTCGCTGGCATACTTTTCGACTTTTTCTTCTCCGTCCCCGTTGCAGATCATAAAAGAGGTGGCGGGAATCTCATATTTCTCCAGCAAAGGCGCGCCCAGTTTCAGGAAGCGCTTGTTGCCGTCATCGAAGGTGAGCACGACGCTCTTTTCCGGGAGAAGCAGATCTCCGTCTATATAAGCGCGTACTTCTTCCCAGGTAGGATAGTAGTAGTCATTTTCCTTCAGATACTGCAGTTCCTCTTCCAGTGCGTGTACTTCGATATAGTTGGTATTGAGGTCATCCGGCGGATCACTCTCATCGTACACATTGTGATACATACAGATCGCCAGGCCATTGGTCTTGTGATGCTCCTCGGTGGCCGTATTTTCATCCCGCTGGACATCTTTGTTGTAATAATCGGGCTCCTCTTCGGTCTCTGTCTCGACGATCAGATCGGCGCCTCCTTTATTTTCCGTTTCCTGATCTGCTTTTGCCACCGCCTCCTCCTGCTTAGGGGCTTCTTCTTCCGTGATGGTAACCCCGCTCATTCTCTGGCGGAAAAACAGGATGCCAAGGAGGAGGATCAAGGCGATCAGGATCAGGGTCAGGATCACTTCCACACGCCGGTGGGAAGCTCTTTTTGCACTGGTGTTCTTTCTCTTTCTCATAGGACGACTCCTTAGAATTTCTCCTTTTATTATGGCACGGAAAAAGGATGAGGGCAATCTTTCTTGTGCAGGTTGGCAAAATTTATTATAATAGGATAGGAAATGTAAGGGGTGCCTGTTTTATGATGCGAAGAAGGAGAAGAAGGAGAAGAAGCGGCTTCGGATGTTTAGGCGTAGTTTTGGCTTTGGTGGGCGTGGCAGCCTTTTTCCTGCTGTTTTTTATCGGATACGTCTATCTGCAGTCGAATGGGAACGGGGAAGATCTGCTGGCGCAGTTCCAGGAAGAAACCGAGGAGGAAGCAAAAGAAGAAAAAGATGATCCGGCGGTATCTTCACAGGAAGGGACGGGGATCGTACGCTACTATTATGAGCAGCTTTCTTCCGACGAGGATAAAGAAGCGTACCAGGCGATCGCGGAAGGGCTTAAGAACGAGGAGGAGGAGATTACGATCTCGCACTCGGACCCGGATCGGATCAGCGAACTGTTTGAACTGGTCTTAAAAGACTATCCGGAATTTTTCTGGTGCAGTGGATCGGCGGTCACGACCGCCTATACAGGGTTCCGTTCCTACCAGACCTTAACGCCCGGGTATGCCT
>Ga0192243_10105_pt1 | contig 34044 bp, 49 predicted proteins | sample Koala_Koa27_K3_FD_131233 | JGI IMG/M metagenome (GOLD analysis project Ga0192243, IMG submission 131233) | Enriched cells from koala feces incubated with labeled cellulose particles, San Francisco Zoo, California, United States - Koala_Koa2-7_K3 ... | reverse complement strand
ATCTACGCCCGCCACGGGTACATCTTTGAGAGCTCGGATCTGAGTAATTATTTTAACAGCAAGAGCTGGTATCGCGGAACGATCTCGAAGAAGAATTTCAACGATGAGACTATGTTGACGTCAGTGGAACGTGCGAACATTGCCTTCATTCAAAAATACGAGTAAGAGAGGAAAAGGGTATGTATTGTCCGGAATGCGGAACCAAGAATGATGAGAATGCGGTCTTTTGCGAGAATTGCGGCACCAGGCTCAAGGAGACGGAGAGCGAATCCTACGACGTTTCCGAAATGGATGCACCGGCAGAGGCGGATACGGAGACAGACTCCTTAGGCTTGACAGAGGATCTTTCGACGGATACACGGGCGGATGCGGCGCCGGAGGAGAATCTTGATTCCGAGGCAGAGGAAGCCGGCGAAGAGACGAAGCAGGAAAAGGAAAAGAAAGAGAAGGAGAAACGCCCGCTCTCGAAGAAGGGAAGAAGAGCGCAGATCATTTCGGTGCTGGCTGCTGTCGCGGCCGTGGTCATTTTGATCGCCTGCTGCAATTTCCTGCTCGGTTCCAGCCATATCGCCGAGAAATATGCCAGTGCGGCCTTAAAAGGCAACTGGAGCGTCGCCTATGATAACATGTATGTACAAAAGAAAGGCGAGTTTACGACAAAAGAAGCTTTTGTCACCGCCGCGACTGTTGCCGAGGACAGCAGCATCGGGGAGAAATACACGATCCTGAGTGTGAACAAACAGTCAGGTTCACTTTTTCATACCACCTATGATGTGAAGTATGCCACTGCAGACGCAGTCACCGGTTCCATGACGCTGGATCTGAAAAGAGACGGACTCTTCTGGAAGGTGGAGCCCACCGAGGATCACAAGGAAGGTTCCTATTCGATTTCCGTGCCGGAAGGCGCGACGGTCACGGTAGATAAGATCATTGTTTCCGATCAGTACAAAGTGAGCACCGACGATGGAAGTGATACTTATACCATCTCCCCCATTTTTGGAGATATCCATTATGTAGAAGTCACCGGAGATAATGTGGATAACATCGTCCAGCTGGTGAAAGCACCCGAGGGAGAGACCGCTGCAGTGACGGCCAAATACGATGAAGAGACGATCAAAGAAGTGGTCACCAAGGCGGCCACCGATCTGAGATCGATTTTAAATGCCGCAGTGCAGGGCATGAAAGTCACTGCGGTGGACGCGTTATCAAATTCATATGAAGAGACAAAAGAAGAACTTTTGAATAAATATGAAAGTCTGAAGGATAATGATTTTGGATACGGCGGGAGCTCGCCGGTCAGCGGTTACAGTTTAAGCAACCTGGCGGCGTATGCATATCCCACCGTTGAGAACGGGAAATCCGCGATGCGTGTGGAGATCAACGGGGACGATAAACTCACTGGCGGCAGCAATGGCACCAGGGAAGGGACCTGTACGCATACCTTAAGCTATGTCCATGACAACGGGGAATGGGTACTCTATGACATGAATCTTGATGTCAATTAGCAGCCCATTTGTCCGGATTTTCTTCGTACATGGCATCGGCCCAGGCGACCGCATCCGAAAGACCATCCTCTGAAAGGGGGAACTGCTTTTGTATGCGGTCTTCCTTTGGAGTCGCCTCCAGGCACCAGGGCTCCGGATACAGGATGGCGTCGATCGCCTCCCCGGTGGAGGCAAAGGTGAAACGCATCCCGCGATAAGAACCTGCGTAAGGTTCTTTTTTTATGAAATTGATCGACAATCCCGGTGTGGTGATCATGACCGGCCTCCTTACTCTTCGATGACCTGGATCTCCAGGTAATCAAAATCAATGGTATCGACGAAATTATCCGGGTAGAAACGGGCTTTGTCGTGCCGTTTGAAATCTTCGATCGTGGCGTCCAGCCAGATCGGTGTGCTTAAGTCAAATGCATAGCAGATCTGATCCAGCGCATGGAAGATCTTGTGGGTGCGGGTATCGTCAGAGGCATCCTCGATCACGATATCCCTTAGCATATGGTTGTCTTTCATTTCTTTTCCCCACAGTCGGAACATAGCTTTTAAAGTCCTCTTTTTAAGAATTCTCTGTTCATTATACATGGATATCCGAGGAAAAACAATTCCAATTCGAATCCCTTTATAGTAAAATAGAACCGGAACGGAGGTAATGTGCAAATGCAGGGAAAGGGAAAGATACACGTTTACTACGGAGACGGCAAAGGCAAGACGACCGCCGGCATGGGCCAGGTGATCCGGGCCGCCGGGAGCGGCTTACAGGTGCTCGTCTTTCAGTTTCTGAAAGATAATTCCGGGAACGAGCGCAAGATTCTGGAGACGATCCCGAAGGTCACCCTTCTGCCCGGCCGCGATCATGTGAAATTCCTAAACCAGATGAACCGGCAGGAGCTGGCGGATCTGAAACATTACAATACGAAGGCGCTGGATGAGATCGTCAAATTCTGCAGCCCCTTTGATGTGCTGTTCATGGATGAGATTCTCTGTGCCACCCAGTACGGGGTTTTAAGCGAAGAGAAACTGCTCCGGTTCCTGGAACAAAAACCCCGCGGACTGGAGATCATTATGACGGGGCAGGAGGCAACTGATAAGATACTTGAAATCTCGGATTATGCCACACAGATGACCAAAGTGAAACATCCGTATGACCGGGGAGTCAGCGCCCGGGAGGGGATAGAATTTTGATAATTTATAATTTTTAGTATAAATTAGCTGACATTTTTCACGATATATGCTATAATGTGTACACAAGGAAAGAAGGGGTTCTTATGGCAAGTTCAGTAGAAGACGTGATTAAGATTTATGAAGACGTGGACAGCTGGGAAACGATCATGCTCCTCTACGAGTCAGCCATCAAGGAAGTGGGCACAAAGCTGGAGATCTTAAATGACGAGTTCCAGCACGTACACCAGTACAACCCGATCGAGCACATCAAGACCCGGATCAAATCTCCGGAGAGCATTGTGAAGAAACTCCGCAAGAACGGATACGAGAGTACCATTGAGAACATGGTGAAGTACATCAATGACATCGCCGGCGTGCGTCTGATCTGTTCCTTTACATCGGACATCTATCAGCTGGCGGATATGATCGGCAACCAGAATGATCTTAAAGTTCTCTCGATCAAAGATTATATTAAGCACCCGAAGGAGAGCGGATACCGGAGTTTCCACATGCTGGTGTCAGTGCCGATCTTCCTGTCGGATAATGTGGTGGACACGAAAGTAGAGATTCAGATTCGAACCATCGCCATGGATTTCTGGGCCAGCTTAGAGCACAAGATCTACTATAAGTTTGAGGGCAACGCACCGGAACATATCAGCCGGGAGCTCAGAGAATGTGCCGAGATGGTGGCTACGCTGGATGAGCGGATGCTGTCCTTGGATGAGGCGATCCGGGACCTTCTGGATCAGGAGGAAATGAATGAAGTACCAGAAAGTGATCCGGGGATCTTTTCTACAACGGACCAATCGGTTCCTGGCAAAGATTGAGATCCACGGATCGGTGGAAACCGTACACGTAAAAAACACAGGGCGCTGCGCGGAACTTTTTGTTCCCGGCGCCCCTGTTTATGTTACGGAAAATGCGAACCCTGCCCGGAAGACAAAATATGACCTGGTGGCCGTATTTAAGGGGAATACCCTGATCAATATCGATGCCATGGCGCCCAATGCGGCGGTGGGGGAGTACTTAAAAACCGGTCCGCTTTTTTACGGCGAGCGAAAGATCATCCCGGAATATACCTATGGAAATTCCAGGCTGGATTTCTATGTGGAGGATGAGCGGAAGAAGTATCTGGTGGAAGTCAAAGGCGTGACGTTGGAAGATGACGGCATCGCCTACTTCCCGGATGCGCCCAGTGAGCGGGCGTTAAAGCATGTCCAGGAACTTAACCTTGCCACCCGGGACGGTTATGAGGCCATGCTGCTCTTTGTCGTACAGATGAAAGGGGTGCGCTATGTGACCCCCAATCGATCCACCATGCCTGTCTTTGCCGATGCCCTTTTAAAAGCGAAGGCGGCGGGGGTTCAGATACGTGCCTATGATTCGGTCGTGACGCCGGACAGTATCAGGATCGCGGATCCGCTTCCGGTCGTGCTGAGTGATCCCGTCCTGTGGGAGACGAGGGAGCCGCTTCTTACCTGGTATCAGGAGAACCGGCGGGATCTTCCCTGGCGGCATACGTCGGACCCTTACCGGATTTGGGTATCGGAGATTATGCTGCAGCAGACCCGGGCGAAGACGGTGATCCCCTACTATGAGCGGTTTCTTGACGCCCTTCCGACGGTGGAGGCGCTGGCAGAGGCACCGGAAGATACGCTGTTAAAACTGTGGGAAGGCCTGGGATATTACAACCGGGCCCGCCACATGCAAACGGCGGCCCGGCAGATCATGGAAGACTATCACGGTGTTTTCCCGGATACCTATGAGGAGATCCGTTCCCTTTGCGGGATCGGGGATTACACGGCCGGCGCGATCTCTTCCATCGCGTTTCATAAGCGGGTACCCGCCGTGGATGGCAACGTGCTTCGCGTGGCGGCCCGCCTGACCGGGGATGCGGATGATATTTTAAAAGAAAGCACGAAAAAACAGATCGAGGATCTGGTCGCGGAGGCCGTGCCGGAAGAAGATCCCGGGGAGTATAACCAGGCACTGATCGAGCTGGGAGCACTGCTCTGTCTGCCGAAGGAGCCCGCCTGTAAAGACTGCCCGTGCCGGGAGGTCTGCCGCGCCCGCATCGAGGGAAGGACCGAGGAGATCCCGGTGCGCCGGAAGGCGAAAGAACGGCGGATCGAAGAGAAGACGGTTTTTCGATTCCTGGACGGGGAAAAGATGGCCATCCGGAAGCGGAAAAATACAGGGCTGCTCTCCGGGTTGTATGAGCTTCCCAATGTGAGCGGCCACCTGACCATGGAAGAAACGAAATCGTATGCCAAAAGCATTGGGTTATCCCCCATTCACATCCGGAGACTTCCGGCGGCGAAGCACATATTTAGCCACGTGGAGTGGCATATGATCGGATATGAGATCCGAGTGGATGAACTGGAGAAGACCAATCAGAAGAACTTTCTTTTTATCCGTCCGCAGGAGATCAAAAACGACTATCCGATCCCCACGGCGTTTGAGAAATACATGCCGTCCTAAGACAAACGACCGGCCGGCTGATTCGGTGCCTGGTCAAATTTCTTTAAGAACGGATGGTAGAACAGCAGGAAGGCGGCACCGGCCATGAGGAAGGCAGCCGCTACATCGACGATGGAGTGCTGTTTTAAGAACAACGTGGACAGGATGATGAGCGTGCCCAGAATGTAGGTCACAATCTGGGCCCACCGGTGGTTGGCCCTTAAGGTGTCGCTGTGGGCGACGGCGATGCAGGCACCGAGGGTATTGTACACGTGGATGCTGGGCATCACGTTAATGGGCGGATCGATCTGGTACATGATCTGTACGATCGTCACAAAGACGTTGTCATCGGAAAAAACTTCCGGGCGCAGATTCTGTCCGGTGGGGTAAATGGTGTAGATGATAAGGGAGACGGTCATCCCCAGAAAGAGAAATCCCGTCAGCCGGTAGAAGCCCTGTACGTCCGTAAAAAAGAAATATACAAATGCAGCGAAGATGAACAGGAACCACATCAGGTAAAAGACGATAAAATATTCGTCAAAGGGGATATAGTTATCCAGAAAGGAGTGCATAATATGATACTGGCCTACCCGCCGCGACTGCAGGTAGCCGAACCATGGCATATAGATCAGAAGATAGGAAACCACCCAGATGTGGCGGTATTTTTTTAGTAGCCCACGCAAATTACAACACCCCTTTTTTCACAAAGACTACTATAGCTCGGAAAAAGGATTTAGACAAGATGGTTCTTTAAATTTCATAATTTTCCCCCGACTCCTCAAAAATCAACATCTCATACTTTTCGGAGGCAATTTTCATCTCTTCCGGCGTCTTTACCGTCCAGACGGCCAAAGGCGTATGGTACAATTTCGTAAGCAGCGTGACAAACGGGTTCGGGAGTTCATCCATCCGGTAGGAGATGAAATCCGGCCGTCCCAAAAAGTTGGTCATCATATTTTCCGTCAGAAATTTTAAGAGCCAGGGCTGAGGCGTATGCGTAATGGTTAAGCGCCTGGAAAGCTGGCCCCGAAGGACATCCGGCGCATGGCGCCTATACCAGAAAAGCCCCAGGGTATTAAAGGACTGGATCAGATAGGGCCCGGGATAGTCCTTCATGAGAGCGGTTACTTTTTCGCACAGAGGCGCCACTTTCCCGGTAGGGAGTTTCAGCTCGACCAGAAGCGGGATCTGTCCGTCCACCAGGCGAAGCACATCCGAAAAGAGGGGGATCGTCTCGGTCGTGCCCTCCAGGGGGTGGCTTTTAAGTTCGGCGGAGGAAAGGGCTTCGATGGGTCGTTCCTCCCCGCAGACTTCTTTGAACGTATCGTTGTGGTAGGCCACTACCTCCCCGTCGCGGGTCAGATGCAGATCCAGCTCGATGCCTGTCCCATGCTTAATGGCCGCCGAAAAAGCAGGCATGGTATTGGCCGGGATGTGATTTTCACTGCAGTAGTACCCCCCGGTGGGCAAAGCGGGTGTGAAAAAAGCGTTCCATCTGCGTCCGCCTGGATGTGCGGGGAGCGATGAGGAACAGGAGCAGCAGGAAAAGAATTATCATCAGGATCAGAAGAAAGATCAGAATATTCATAGGCGTTAACTTATAATGAATCGCAGATTTTCCGGTTCCAGAGCAAAACAAAGCTGCCGCTTTAAAAAGACAGGCTCTCCGTCCGTATGGACCGGAAGGGCCGCAACGCTCACAATGTCTGCGCGGTGGCAGCGGTACAGATAGATACCGTTAAAACCGGCGTGCTTCCCAAAGAGAGCCACTGGCAGAAGCAGCAGCGCCTTCCATTTCGGAATGCCGGCCACCACGATGATGTCCAGCAGGCCATCGGTGGGATCCGCGTCCGGGCAGAACTTGAAACCGCCGCCCTCGTACTGCGTATTGAAGGCTGCGATAAAATACGTATGAGGGAAGGGGATGACATCCCCGCCATCCATCGAGAGCGTCATGGCTTTTGGGGTCAGCTTGAGGAGGCGTTCGATCCCCACCGCCGGGTAGGACAGCTTGCCTAGATGGAATTTATTGAAGAAGACTTTTAACTTGGAGACCAGGACCTGATGGCAGATGCCGGCGTCATAGCCGATGCCGCTGCTGACGATAAACCGGCGTTCTTTCCCCTGAAAATGCGCGACGCCTACGTTAAGATTCACGTAGGAGGACGGATTCAGGATTGAATGAAGCGCCTTCCGGTAGTTTTTCGTCAGGTGCATGCCCCGGGCGAAATCATTGCTGGAACCGATGGGAATATACCCCAGGGTGACCCGGGAGAAGTCGGTGATCCCGTTGATCACTTCGTTTAAAGTGCCATCCCCGCCCAGCACGATCAGAGTGAGTTCTCCCGGCTCTTCTTCCATCAGGGATCGGACGATTTTGATGGCATGGTTGCGCCTGGACGTGAAAAAGACCTGGTAATCGGTCTGATGTTCTTTTAAAATCTCCTCGATCACAGACCATTCTTCCTGCCCTTTTCCGGAGCGGGAATTGGGATTGACGATAAACGTATACTGCATCTTTTTCTCCCTTATAAAAGTTTGCGTAAGTCGGTCGGACTTTTACAGGGCACCGTCCAGGTACCCTTTAAGGGAACGGCGCATGTTGCCTTCAAAATCAGCGTCCCCCTTCTTCAGGCACCATTCAAACACGTTGCCGATGACGATCATACGGATGTCGGTGGTGATATCCTCCAGGTCCAGCTTGGGATCCACGACCCCGGAATCTATGCATTTCTGAAGATAATTATGCACAGTTACAATGGGGTATGGCCGTTCGGTTCTTATGAGCGGATTTAAAGACTGGTTCTTAGGTGTGTAATAGTTGGACATAAAGTCTACACCCAGGTCCTCACAATAGTGAACATAGTTGATATATACGTAGATGATGGCATCCTTCACTTCGGCGGCATTGTCGGGAACATCTAACAGATCCGGATCGATCTTCGGCTCTTCCTCGATGTAGTAGGAGAGCAGGTCGTCCTTCGTGCTGAAGTGATGGTAGAAGCTGCCGTTGGAGACGCCGGCTTCCTCACAGATGTTCTTGATGGACAAAGCCTCGTAGCCGTCTTTCTTCAGGATCTGCTTGGCTGCCTGAAAAATCTTTTCCCTGGTCTGCTGTGATTTTTTCTGCTGTTTGGATAATTCATTTTTCGATTCTGTCTTGTTCATGGATCAGCCTCTCCTTACCGATTGCCCGGCTTTTCTAAGTATAGCATAGCGCCCGGGATTATTCAAGAAAACGCATAATGAGCCGAAAATGAGAAAAAAAGAAGAAAAGAGTTGTATTCGGACAGGAAACAGGCTATAATAGGACACGTTCAAAAAAGAAATTCTTCGGGGCAGGGTGACAGCGCAAGCTGAATTCCCAACCGGCGGTATAGTCCGCGACCTGCCGAATCTTATTTTCGGCAGCTGATTTGGTGAAATTCCAAAACCGACAGTATAGTCTGGATGAGAGAAGAAGATGCAGGTAAGACCCCGATATTTCGATATCGGGTTTTTTTATTGCATGGCCGAAGATTTTCCTGATCACGATTTTTGAAAGGAGTGAAGGAAAATAATGAATACAGTAGATACCACGGCAGGGGATAGAGCGCCGGCCTCCTCCATGACCAGAGTCCGATACATGGTGCAGATCGCCATGCTGGGCGCGATCGCGCTCATCCTGATGCTGTTTGAGTTTCCGCTGCCGTTTGCGCCGGCGTTCTACAAGATTGATCTGAGTGAGGTACCGGTGCTGATCGGCTGCTTTGCCATGGGCCCCTTAGCCGGGGTAGCGATCGAATTTCTGAAGATCCTCCTTCACCTGCTGATGTTTGGGACCATGACGGCCTTTGTGGGCGAGATCGCCAACTTTTTTATCGGCTGTGCCTTTGTGCTGCCGGCGGCGCTCATCTATAAGTATGTCCGGACCCGGCGGGGAGCTATTATTGGAATGGTCAGCGGCACGGCCATCATGACCGTGGTGGGCTGCTTTGTGAATGCCTATGTGCTGCTGCCGGCCTATGCGGCCGCTTTTAGCATGCCCCTCGATTCCCTGGTGGAGATGGGGACGGCCATCAATTCGAACATCAACACCGTGACCACTCTGGTGATCCTCTGTGTGGCGCCCTTTAACCTGTTAAAAGGCGTGGTGGTCTCCGTGATCGTCTTTGTGATCTACAAAAAAATAAGCCCCCTGTTAAAAACAGGAGGCGTAAGGACATAGGTTCTTTTAGATGGAAAGGACGCATCCGTCCATATCCTTCCATGTGAAAGTACCGTCATAGACCATGTATCCGGCCTTGGAGCCGCCTTTTGGAATGGCCACCGACCCCGGATTCATATACGTATACATACCCATATCCTCCTTTGCCGGGATGTGGGTATGTCCGTTTAAGAGGATATCTCCGTCCTTTAAAGGCGGCGGATTCTCCGGGTTATGATGGTGCCCGTGGGTAGCGAAGATGGTTCGTCCATCCAGTTCCAGCAGGCAGTAATCCGCCATGATGGGGAAGTCTAAGACCATCTGGTCCACTTCCGTGTCACAGTTTCCCCGGACGCAGAGCAGATCCTCTTTTAACGGGTTTAACTGGGCGATGACCGATTTGGGGTCATATTCCTTCGGCAGATCGTTGCGGGGTCCGTGGTACAGAATGTCGCCCAGCAAAAGCAGCCGGTCCGCCCCCTCCCGCTCATATGCTTCTATCATTTCACGACAGTAGTACGCAGAACCGTGAATGTCGGATGCGATCATAAGTTTCATAATTTAAGCTCCCTTATATCGGTTTGAATTCGTCTTTGCCGGCGCCACAAATCGGGCATACCCAGTCTTCCGGAAGATCTTCGAAAGCAGTTCCGGGCTCGATTCCGTTATCCGGATCCCCGGCTTCCGGGTCATAGACGTATCCACAAGGATTACATTCGTGTTTTGTCATTTTTTCACCTCCAGTTTTTATCAGATCAGTCTGCCTCCCAACGGCCGGATGCGCCGCAGGGAAGATTTAAATGGGTGCTGGTCACGGGTAAGCCCAGTTCCTGGGCCTCTGTATGTCCGCCAAAATCGGAGAGCACATCTCCCAGCAGGTAGGAGAGCGTGGCCGGCGACAGTCCCGTGGTATAGGAATTTAAGAGGAAAAATACCGGTTGGTCACTGAGCAGTTTCCTTACAGAGCAAAGGAGATCGTAGATGCCCTCCTCCATCTTCCAGACTTCCCCTTTAGGACCCCGGCCGTAGGAAGGAGGATCCATGATGATGGCGTCGTAGTGGTGTCCCCGGCGGATCTCCCGTTCCACAAACTTGCTGCAGTCATCCACCAGCCACCGTACCGGCCGGTCGGAAAGATGGCTTAAAGCCGCGTTCTCTTTCGCCCAGTTTACCATGCCTTTGGCCGCATCCACGTGGGTGACATTTGCACCTGCATGTAGTGCCGATAAAGTGGCGCCGCCGGTATAGGCGAAGAGGTTGAGCACGGTGACGGGACGGGAAGCCTCGCGGATCTTCTTCGCGCACCAGTCCCAGTTGACCGCCTGCTCCGGGAACAGTCCCGTGTGTTTGAAGCGAAACGGCTTTAAGTGAAAGGACAGATCCTTGTACGAGATCTGCCATTCCTGCGGCAGGTCAAAGAACTCCCAGCTGCCGCCGCCCTTGCTGCTGCGGTGGTAGCGGGCATTGGGGTGCTGCCAGAGCGGGTTTTTTCTTGGGCCATCCCAGATCACCTGCGGATCCGGGCGGATCAGAAAATATTTGCCCCATCTTTCCAGCCGTTCGCCCCGGCTGGCGTCGAGCACTTCGAAGTCCTTCCATGCATCTGCAATCCACATCGCCTTTATCCTCGCTGTTTTTCCATACCTTGCGCTTATTGTAGCACGACGGGGAGGGAAATTCAATGATAGAAAAAATCTATAACACGATGGAATTATCATAAAACTCAATTTGAAGCGGGCAAGTTATCTATATATAATATATTTGGTTTCGAATAATTTCATTTACCTTTCGTGCCATCGATGATAGAATGGCTCTATAAGCATGACAGGTAAATGAGCAGAAAGGTAGGAGAATTATGATTACTGTCAATGCAATCGGGGAAAAGTGCCCTGTCCCTGTCGTAAAGACAAAAAAGGCACTGCAGGAGATTACCGGACCGGAGACGGTCCAGGTACTGGTAGATAATGACGTGGCCGTCCAGAATGTGACAAAGATGGCGGAAAATGCCGGCGGGAAGGTGACTTCCGAAAAGACCGGGGATAAAGAGTACACCATCACGATCCAGATGGAAGGCGCGCCGACCTTTGATTCGGAGGAGAAAGAGACTGGTGAGACCGGCCAGAAAGGCGATACGGTCGTGGTCATTTCCGCGGACCATATGGGCGAAGGAAACGAGGAGCTCGGGAAGGTACTGATCAAAGGCTTTATCTATGCGCTGACCCAGTTGGATACACTTCCCAAAAGCGTGCTGTTTTATAACGGCGGAGCAAAGCTGACCACGGAAGGGTCGGATTCCCTGGAAGATCTTCACACCCTGGAAGATATGGGCGTAGAGATCTATACGTGCGGGACCTGCCTGGACTACTATGGCTTAAAAGAGAAGCTATTAGTAGGCTCCGTTACCAACATGTACAGCATCGTGGAGATGTTATCCGGTGCCGGGAAAGTTCTGCGTCCCTGATTTTTAAAGGGCATTCCATTTGAAAGAAAGGAGGGAGAAGTATGGCGAAGGATATTCGATTGACGCAGTATAGCAAGACGGCTGGTTGAGCGGCCAAAATAGGTCCAGGGACCCTTGCCCAGGTGCTGGGTAAGCTGCCAAAATTTGAGGATGAAAACTTGATCGTCGGTACCGAGACATCGGACGATGCAGCCATCTATCGTTTAAACAACGACCAGGCGCTGATCCAGACCGTGGACTTCTTCACTCCGACTGTGGATGACCCGTATACATTCGGCCAGATCGCAGCGACCAATTCCTTAAGCGACGTATGGGCGATGGGAGGAGAGCCTGTGGTGGCCTTAAATATCGTAGGATTCCCGAGCTGCCTGGATACAGAGATCTTAAGCGACATGATTGCCGGCGGCGCAGCGAAGGTGAAGGAAGCCGGTGCGGCGATGGCAGGCGGGCATACGATCCAGGACGAGGAGCCCAAGTACGGCCTGTGTGTATCCGGACTGGTCCGCCCGGATCAGATCTGGAAAAACGAAGGCGCAAAAGAGGGAGATGTGCTGGTACTGACTAAACAGCTTGGCAGCGGGATCATCAACACGGCCGTCAAGGCCCAGATGGCACCCGAGGCTTCGATGAAGGAAGCAATCCTTGTCATGTCATCCTTAAATATGTATGCCAAGCGTGCGATCGAGAAATACCCCATATCCGCCTGTACGGATGTGACCGGATTCGGCCTCATGGGGCATTTGACGGAGATGGCCGCGGCAAGTAATGTAACTATGGAAATTCAAGTCGATCAGATCGCGTTTATGAAAGGAGCCTGCGACCTGGCGAAGATGGGGCTCGTTTCCGGCGGGACATACCGGAACCGGGAATTCGTAGGAGACCGGGCCGATCTGGGAGGGATCCCGGAAGATGTCCAGGATGTGCTCTTTGATCCGCAGACGTCCGGCGGCCTGCTTATTTCCCTTCCGGGGAAGTACCTCGATGAGGTGAGAGAAAGCTTACTGGAAGCGCATCTTCCCACGAAGGTTTCCGTCATCGGGCGCGTGGAAAAAAAGAGTGATCGACTGATCCGCCTGACCTAGGCGGCAGGAGTAAATTTATGAACAAGAACCAGTTATACCGCAGGATTCCCAAGGTGGACAGTCTGCTTAAGGAAGAGCGGATCCGTACACGGATCCGCTCCTGCGGGAAAGAGCCCGTCATGAAAGCCATCCACGAGGAGACGGATGAGTTAAGGGCATTTATTGAGGATCATGAAGAAGACGAGGAGGCGGTAGATACCAGGATTTCCGAAATGATTCCTCATATTGAAGAGAGAGTAGAAAAAGATACGCAGATGAATATGCGTCCGGTCATCAACGGGACAGGCACGATCCTGCACACCAATCTGGGCCGGGCGCCTTTAAATCGCCATCAAGCCGCTCGGATGGCGGATATGATGACCGGGTATTCCAACCTGGAGTACGACCTGGATTCCGGAAAGCGGGGGGAGCGGTATGCCCATTTTGAGCAGCTTTTAAAAGAGATCACCGGCGCCCAAGCGGCCATGGCCGTCAATAACAACGCCGCTGCGGTGCTGCTTGTACTAAGTTCCCTCTCGGAAGGCGGGGAAGTCATCGTATCCAGAGGCGAGCTGGTAGAGATCGGAGGGAAATTTCGGATTCCGGATGTGCTGGAACAGAGCGGGGCGGTGTTAAAAGAAGTGGGCACCACCAATAAGACGCATCCGGAAGATTACGAAAATGCCATCGGTGAGCATACGAAGGCGATCCTGAAAGTGCATACCAGCAATTACAGCATCGTCGGGTTTACCGAGAGCGTCGGTACGGCGAAGTTATCTGAGATAGCGAAGGCACACGATCTCCCTCTGATCGAGGATCTGGGGAGCGGGGTGTTCGTAGACTTAAGCAAGTACGGACTCACCTATGAACCCACCGTGCAGGATGTGCTTAAAGAAGGCGCAGATATCGTCTGCTTCAGCGGGGATAAGCTTTTAGGCGGTCCCCAGGCGGGGATCATCCTCGGGAAAGAGGCCTATATCGCCCGGATGAAGAAGAATCCCTTAACCCGGGCCCTTCGGATCGATAAATATACGGCCGGGGCGCTGGAGATGGTCCTTAAAGAATATCGAAGCGAACCGGAGGCGGTGGAGCATATCCCGGTGCTTCGTATGATTACACAGCCGTACGAGACCGTGGCTAAAGAGGCGGAAGATTTATGCGGGCGCCTTAAAGAGAAGGATCTTCAGGCGGAGATCGAAACGCAGGAGAGCGAAGCGCAGATCGGCGGCGGTTCCCTGCCGTTAGAAAGAATCAGGAGTCGGGCGGTCGCCATAAAGCCCAAAGAAAAAAGCGTATCCGCGCTGGAGGAAGCGATGCGGCGCCTGCCGGTGCCCATCATCCCCCGGGTGGCGAAAGATCAGATCCTCTTAGATGCGCGCACGATTTTCCCGGGGCAGCATGCGCTCCTGGCGGACGAATTAAAAAGCCTCATCGGAGGGGAGTTTCAGGGATGAAGAAACATATCATTATCGGAACGGCCGGACATATCGATCACGGCAAGACCACACTGATCAAAGCACTGACCGGCCGGGATACCGACCGGCTGGAGGAAGAGAAAAAACGGGGGATCACCATCGATCTGGGGTTCACCTACTTTGACCTGCCGGATGGGAACCGGGCCGGTATCGTGGATGTGCCGGGCCATGAGAAGTTTGTCAATAACATGGTGGCCGGCGTGGTGGGCATGGATCTGGTGCTCTTAGTCATCGCGGCCGATGAGGGCATCATGCCCCAGACAAGAGAACATATGGATATCCTCCATCTGCTGGGCGTAGAGAACTGCATCGTGGTGTTAACCAAGTGCGATCTGGTGGATGCGGACTGGCTGGAGCTTGTGGAGGCAGAGATTAAAGAAGAACTGTCCGGCACATTTTTAAAAGACGCGCCGTTTGTCAAAGTCTCCTCCACCACCGGGGAAGGCATCGATCATCTGGTGGATGTGATTGAGGAGAGGTCACAGGATATCGTCGGGGAGCGGGATGCATCTGCCAAGCCCTATCTTCCGGTGGACCGGGTCTTTACGATCTCCGGGTTTGGCACGGTGGTGACCGGGACTCTGGTGACCGGCACGATCCAAAAAGAGGATACCCTGTACATGTATCCGGTGGGCCGGGAAGTCAAGATCCGCGGCATTCAGGTCCACGGCGAAGAGGAGCCTATAGCGTATGCGGGGCAGCGCGTGGCCCTAAATCTTTCCAATGTAAAAAAAGAAGAAATCAAAAGGGGTTATCTTTTGGCAGAGAAGGGCAGTATGAAGAACACGGATCTGCTGGACGTGCGCCTTCATGTCCTGCCGGATACGAGCCGGGTGCTCACAAATCATGAGCGGCTCCATCTTTTCATCGGGACCAGCCAGATTCTCTGTCGGGCCATCCTGCTGGATCAAGAAGAACTTACTCCCGGGGAGAGCGGCTACGTGCAGCTGCGCCTGGAAGAGGAGACGGCTGCCCGGAGGGGGGACCGGTTTGTGGTGCGCTTTTACTCCCCCGAGGAGACCATCGGTGGCGGCGTCATTTTAGAGCCGAATCCAAGACCGGAGCGGCGCTTTAAAACAGAGGTCATTGAAGAACTAAAGAAAAAGGAATCCGGTTCTGCATCGGATCTTATCGAGCTTGAGATCCGGGACGCGTCGGATGAAATGATCAGCGTATCCGAGCTGGCCAACCGTCTGTCTCTTTCGGAAGAAAAAGTATCCGAAGAGATCGACGCGCTGGAAAAAGAAGGCCGCATCTGCGCCTTTACGCAAAGAGGGGAACGTCGGACCTGGCATACGGATGCAGAGGAAAAAACAGCAGATAATGTGACCCGTGATCTTCAGAAATACGAAGAGGCCCATCCTTACCGGCACGGCATGAAGAAGGCCGAAGTGCGGGGGACCTATTTTAAGGAAACGGGAAGTGCGCTGTTGGATGAGATATTGGAGTACTGGGAAGAGAAAGGGATCCTGACGCGGCAGGGAGAATTTTTAAGTACGCCGGATTTTAAGATCGAAAAGGATGCCCAGTATGAAAAGATCGCAGGAGATATGGTGGCTAGATTAGATAAGGCCGGATATGATTTTCTGCGGTACGAGGAGCTTAAAAATCCGGAGGTTCCTCCGGAGACGATGGAGGATATCTTAAATCTGTTGATCGAGGAAGGTACGGTCGTCAATGTGGCCGAGGATCTGTATACCCTTCGTTCGTATATGGATCAGGCAGAAGGACTGATCCGGGAGAAATTAAAGGATGCCCCGGTGATCACCATCGCACAGGTGCGGGATCTGTTTCAGACCAGCCGCAAGAGCGCGAAACCGATCCTGGAATATATGGATGCCAGGAAGATCACGAAGAAAACCGGCGGAGAAAGCGAAAGGGTGGCATATAAATGAATTTAAAGCAGTTAGAAGCATTTGTACATGTGGCAGAGAGCGGCAGCTTTTCCAGAGCCGCGAAAGAGCTGTATTTGACGCAGCCCACCATCAGTGCGCACATCTCCTCGCTGGAGAAGGAGCTGGGTGTGCGGCTCTTCGTGCGCAACACGAAAGAAGTCAGTCTGTCCGAGGAAGGGAAAGATTTGTACAAATATGCGCGGCAGATGATCGATCTGCAGATCCAGATCGAGGAGCGGTTCCATGTGGCCCCGGAGGAGGAAAATCACTGCATCACCATTGCCGCTTCCACCATTCCGTCCCAGTATCTGCTTCCGAAGATCCTCTCCCGTTACAGTGAGAAATATCCGAAAGAGCAGTTTAAGCTCACCCAGACGGACAGCGCCCAGGTGGTGACTGAAGTCGTGGACCACATGGTGGAGATCGGATTTACGGGCACTGTATTGGAGAAAAAGAACTGCAAGTATATCCCCTTTTACAAAGACCGGCTTACAATCATCACCCCGAATACGGAGAAATATAAGAAACTGGAAAAAGAACCGGATATCCGCTGGATCCTGTCAGAGAATGTCATCATGCGGGAGGAAGGAAGCGGCACCCGCAAGGAGGCGGAGAAACAGCTTCGAAAGGTAGGCATCGATCCGGCGCAGTTAAATATCGTGGCCAGCATCGACAATCCGGAGACCATCAAGAAGTCGGTCAGCCGGGGAATGGGGATCTCCATTCTGTCCAGTCTTGCCACGCAGGAGGAGGTGGCGGCCGGACAAGTTTTGGCTTTCTCGATTCCGGGATCGGATTTCACAAGGGATATCCATGTGGTCTATAACCGGAACTATAAGCTGTCTCGGTCAGCCCAGCGCTTTATCCGCGTGGTCAGGGAAGTATATGACGTGGAGTGATCCGGACTGTGCCGGGAAGCGATTTTGCAATATTGTTACAGAATATGCGCCTATACAATAGATTTTATCTATATATAGGCGCTTTCATTATATATTTTGATTAGACGAAGCGCAGAAAAATTTCTATAATTAAAGGGTGAGGTGAAGCTATGATCTATTTGGATAATGCAGCGACAACGAGAACAAAACCTAAGCCGGTGATCCGCGCGGTCACTTCCGCCATGGAGGAGATGGGCAATGCCGGCCGGGGTGCCAATGAGGCGGCCTTAAACGCGGACCGGCTGATCTACGATACGCGGGAGAAACTTTGTCGTTTTTTCGGCGGGGAAGATCCCCGGCAGATCGTGTTTACCTGTAACGCGACAGAGAGTTTAAATACGGCCATCCGGGGGCTTCTTTCCCCCGGGGATCATGTGGTCACGACGGCGATGGAGCATAATTCGGTGCTCCGTCCCCTCTACGAGATGGAGGAGAAGGGCGTGACGCTTACGATCGTTCCGGCGGATGAGTGTGGCCGGGTGGCATTTTCGGACCTGGATGCGGCCCTTACCCCCGGGACCAGGATGCTGGTCATGACCCATGCCTCCAATCTCACCGGCAATGTCAATGACCTCACGAAGATCGGGGAACTGGCCCACGAGCGAGGGGTGCTCTTTGTGGTGGATGCGGCCCAGACGGCCGGCTTTCTTCCCATTGATGTGCGGGCAAGCCAGATCGATGTGCTGTGCTTTACCGGGCACAAATCCATGCTGGGTCCACAGGGGACCGGCGGGATGTACGTGAGAAAAGGCGTCACGATCCGTCCCTTAAAATCCGGCGGTACCGGCGTGCAGACGTACAATAAAAAACAGCCGCAGCAGATGCCCACGGCGCTGGAGGCCGGGACACTAAACGGCCACGGCATCGCCGGATTAGGTGCGGCCGTTACTTATATAGAAGAAACCGGGATGGAAGAAATTCGAAGGAAAGAACTTGCTCTTACCAGACGTTTCTATGAAGGGGTAAAAGACATCCCCGGCGTGACGATATACGGAGACTTTTCATCCTGGGAGCGCGTGCCCATCGTGTCTTTAAATATCGGTGATTACGATTCCTCTGAAGTCAGCGACGAGCTGCTTACTTCTTATGATATATCCACCAGAGCCGGCGCTCACTGCGCCCCGCTGATGCACGAGGCGCTGGGGACAAAAGAAAGGGGGGCAGTGCGATTCAGTTTCTCTATTGAGAATACAGAGGAAGAGACGGACCTGGCCATCGAAGCCATCCGTCAGCTGAAAACCGGTTGAAAGTAAAGTTACGGCATAGTATTCTTTAAGAAGGAAAGATTTTAATATGGAAGCATGATGGAATCATTATGAGAAAGAAAGAATTAAAATTAGTGATCACTTTTCATACGACCGCAGACGCCATGGCTATGGAGAAAGCCTGTAAAGAGCAGCAGATGCCGGGACGGATCATCCCGGTGCCCCGGGAGATTTCTGCCGGGTGCGGACTTTCCTGGTGCGCGGATCTGACCGATCGGGACAAGATCACGGCGATGATGAAAGCAGCCGACATTGAGGCGGAAGATATCTGTGAGTGTATGGTCTAAAAGATGCGGTTTTGAGGCGGGCCCGGTGGACGGGCCTGCCTGTTTTGCATTTTCAACCATATTTATAGGTAGAAATATTTGGGAAGTATTGGCGCATAACCAGCCATATAGCTTGATTGTAACCCGATACATCCAAGAGGAGAGTATGCAAAATATGCAGAGTTTCCGCACATTATGTGGCCCTTTCGGGCCGGGCCCGGTTGAAAAAAGGACAGGGGTATGCTATGGTAGGAAAGGTTTGTATCCATATGGGGGTAGATGGGTAACTGGTGTGCCTCCTAGTCTTCAAAACTAGTGTGGGGCGTTAGGAGCGTCCCGGGTGGGTTCGATTCCCACATGCCCCCGCCAAAAGAATGGAGATGTCTTTATGACGATTCAGGTAAAAGCTTATGATACATCCGATGAGAAGGAAGCGACGGCCATCTGGAATGAGGTGGTGGAAGAGGGGAACGCGTTTCCCCAGGAAGATCCGCTGACCGTGGAAGAGGGAGATGCCTTCTTTAAGAGCCAGAGCTATACCGGCATCGCGCAGGATGCCGATACGGGTAAGATCGTCGGACTCTATATCCTGCATCCCAATAACGTGGGCCGCTGCGGCCATATCTGCAACGCCAGCTATGCGGTCAGAAAGGAACTGCGCGGGGAACATATCGGCGAGTGCCTGGTAAGAGACTGCATGCAGCGAGCGAAAGAGCTGGGTTTTCGGATCCTGCAGTTTAACGCGGTGGTCTCTGATAATGAGGCGGCCCTGCATCTGTACGAGAAGCTTGGGTTTACCAGGCTGGGCGTGATACCCGGCGGCTTTCGAAAAAAAGACGGGCAGTATATGGATATCATCCCGCATTATATTGAGTTATAAGCATTTCTTTATAGACAGAAAAACACGGCCTTATTCTGGCCGTGTTTTTCCGTTTTTGGTATGTCATTGAGAGGTTTGTTGTCCTGCAGTTTCCCATAGGTTAAGCTGGGGACCTCTTCTAAAAAAGAAAAGGCTGTATATGAACCGGAATGTCCGCCGGGCCATCTTTGGGGGAAATGTCCTGGCAGCAGACCGCAAGAACAACCATAAGTTATTCTTCTTAAGAAGGTTTCAAAAGAAAAAGACGGCTTCTCCCATTGGGAAAAACCGTCCTTGGTTTTGTTCGCTCTTAAGATGTTACTTAATATAGCATTTTTGTAAAAAAGTGTCAATACTTAAGATTGTATTAAAAAAATACAATATTTCAGTAAAAAAGCTTGCAATATTTTCCGGCATCGGATATACTGAAAAAGCTGTGACATTGATAGCTATGAAGCGTGAGGTTGCTGCCCTATAGCTTTATAGAGGCAGGTTTTTCCGTGGAGCGAATGTCATGTTACGAAAACTGGCGACAAGTCACTGTATCACAAATAGCGTTGTGTAACGACTACTAAGCAGCAGTCAGATGTCATAACGACGTGTGTGAGCAATGGGACACACACGGCAGAGTGTACAGTCACCACTTGTCGTACTGTATCGAAAGTACGAAAAGGAGGCGGCTTTTTTTATGGCAAGTCAAGTAATGAGAATCACACTGAAGGCGTATGATCACAACTTAGTGGACGCATCCGCCAAGAAAATCATCGACACTGTGAAGAGGAACGGAGCAGAGGTCAGCGGACCGGTACCACTTCCCACCAAGAAAGAAGTAGTAACGATCCTTCGTGCACCCCACAAGTACAAAGATTCCAGAGAGCAGTTCGAGCAGAGAACCCACAAGAGGCTCATCGATATCATTTCCCCCACGCAGAAGACGGTGGACGCGCTGTCCAGGCTGGAGATGCCGGCAGGCGTGTATATTGATATCAAGATGAAGACGAAGTAAAGCGGGCGTAAGTGAACAGGATTCCTATAATTTAGGATGAGCACGTATCTTTGTGCTCCGCTGTAAATCACAGGAGGTAAAAAGAAATGAAGAAAGCTATTTTGGCAACGAAGATCGGCATGACACAGGTCTTCAGCGAAGACGGGACACTGACCCCGGTGACCGTGCTTCAGGCAGGACCCTGTGTAGTGACCCAGATCAAGACGGTCGAGAACGACGGGTACGATGCCGTACAGGTTGGTTTCGGAGAGAAGAAAGACAGGATTGTGAATAAAGATAAGAGCGGCCACAAACAAGTCGTGAACCGCCACGGCGCGACCAAGGCCGAACAGGGACATTTCGCGAAAGCGGATGTGCCCAGTCAGAGATATGTCAGAGAATTTAAGTTCGATAATGTCGGCGACTATGAGCTCGCACAGGAGATCAAGGCAGACATTTTCGAAGTCGGAGATATCGTGGATGCCACCGGCACATCCAAAGGCAAAGGATATGCAGGCGTCATCAAGAGATACAATTATCACAGAGGACCTATGGCTCACGGTTCCAAGCATCATCGTCACCAGGGCTCCCTTGGTAATGCGAGTTTCCCGGGCCGGGTATTTAAAGGAAAGAGAATGCCGGGCCACATGGGATGCGATACCGTTACGGTACAGAACCTGGAAGTGGTTCGGGTAGATGCGGAAAATAATCTGCTCCTGATCAAAGGGTCCGTACCGGGGCCGAAGAAATCGCTGGTCACCATCCGGGATGCAGTGAAAGCGAAGAAATAAGGGTTGACGAGGAAGGAGGAAGACGCATATGGCAAGCGTATCGGTTTATAATATCGAAGGCAAAGAAGTTGGGACGATCGATTTAAATGATGCCGTATTTGGAGTAGATATCAATGATCATCTGGTTCACATGGCAGTCGTCAACCAGCTTGCAAATAAGCGGCAGGGAACACAGAAAGCCAAGACACGTTCTGAAGTTTCCGGCGGCGGAAGAAAACCATGGAGACAGAAAGGAACTGGCCACGCAAGACAGGGCTCCATCCGCGCACCCCAGTTTAAAGGCGGCGGCATGGTGTTCGCACCGGTTCCGAGAGATTATTCCTTTAAGATGAACCGGAAAGAGAAGAGGGCAGCGCTTCAGTCCGCCCTGACTTCCCGGGTAGAGGAAAACAAGCTGATCGTTTTAGATGAGTTAAATTTCGACGAGATCAAGACCAAGAATTTCGTAAACGTTTTAAAGAACCTGGATGTAAATAAGGCACTGGTCGTTATCGACAGCTCCAACGAGAACGTGGAACTGTCCGCCCGGAATGTACCGGATGTAAAGATGGCCAAGCCGAACACGATCAATGTGTACGACATCCTGAAATATAACACCGTGATCGTCACAAAGGCCGCGGTGGAGAACATCGAGGAGGTGTACGCATAATGGCAGACATTGAGTATTATGATGTAATTCAGAAGCCCGTTGTAACCGAGAAAAGTATGTCGATGATGGCAGACAAGAAATATACATTCCAGGTACACCCGGAGGCCACCAAGACCCAGATCAAGGAAGCCGTGGAGAAGATGTTTGACGGCACCAAGGTGAAGAAAGTCAACACCATGAACTACGACGGCAAGCAGAAGAGAGTCCGTGGATCGTATCGGTATGGCAGGACTTCCAAGTACAAGAAAGCAGTCGTTACCCTCACAGAAGACAGCGCAGAGATCGAGATATTCGAGGGTCTGTGAGAAGAGTAAACCGAAAGGAGAATCGTTATGGGAATTAAAACATATAACCCCTATACACCTTCCAGAAGAAATATGACCGGCTCTGATTTCTCCGAGATTACGAAGACTACACCGGAGAAAAGCCTTTTAAGTACTCGGAAGAACAATGCCGGAAGGAACAGCCGGGGGAAGATTACAGTGAGACACCGCGGAGGCGGCGCAAAGAGAAAATACAGAATGGTTGATTTTAAGAGAAAGAAAGACGGCATTCCCGCAACGGTACTTGGGATCGAGTATGACCCCAACCGTTCCGCCAACATCGCCCTCATCTGCTATGCAGACGGCGAGAAGGCATACATCCTGGCACCGGAAGGTCTGACCGACGGAATGACGGTCATGAACGGGCCGGACGCAGAAGTCCGGGTCGGCAACTGTCTGCCGTTAGCCAATATTCCGGTGGGCACACAGATCCACAATATTGAGATGTATGTAGGCGCCGGCGGACAGCTGGTCCGTGCGGCGGGCAACAGTGCACAGCTCATGGCGAAGGAAGGCAAGAACGCAACTTTGCGTCTTCCCTCCGGAGAGATGCGCATGGTTCCGATCAACTGCAGAGCAACGATCGGTGTCGTAGGCAACGGGGACCACAGTTTGATCAACATCGGCAAAGCCGGACGCAAACGCCACATGGGCTATCGTCCGACGGTGCGTGGTTCCGTTATGAACCCCAATGATCACCCGCATGGCGGCGGCGAGGGCAAGGCGCCCATCGGACGCCCGGCACCCTGTACTCCGTGGGGCAAGCCGGCACTTGGTCTTCGTACCAGGAACAGGCATAAAGCTTCCAACCGGATGATCATCCGTAGAAGAGACGGTAAGTTGGTGAAAAAGTAAAGGAGGTTAGAACCTATGGCACGTTCAGTTAAAAAAGGCCCATTTGCAGATAAAAGCCTGTTAAAGAAGATTGATGCGATGAATGCTTCCGGGGAAAAATCCGTGATCAAGACCTGGTCCCGTCGTTCCACCATCTTCCCCAGCATGGTTGGACATACAATCGCCGTTCATGACGGAAGGAAACACGTTCCTGTCTATATCACAGAGGATATGGTAGGACATAAGCTCGGTGAGTTCGTCGCTACAAGAACTTACAGAGGACATACCAAAGAAGAAAAGAAATCAAGAGTCAGATAATACGAGGTGAAAGGAGGGTTTATCCAAAATGGCAAAAGGACATAGAAGTCAGGTAAAGAGAAATAGAAATGCTGAGAAAGATACCAGACCTTCAGCTACATTATCTTACGCGAGAGTTTCTGTTCAGAAAGCATGTTATGTGTTAGATGCCATCCGTGGCAAGGATGTAACCACAGCACTTGGAATTTTGACCTATAATCCGAGATATGCTTCCAGATTGATCAAGAAGTTGCTGGAATCCGCGATCGCAAACGCGGAGAACAACAACGGTATGAGTGCGGAGAATCTTTATATCGCAGAGGCATATGCGAATAAAGGACCAACGATGAAGAGAATCAGACCGAGGGCACAGGGAAGAGCTTACAGGATCGAGAAGAGAATGAGCAATATCACACTTGTGCTGGATGAAAAATAAAGGAGGGCAAAGATGGGACAGAAGGTTAATCCGCATGGTTTTAGAGTTGGTGTTATTAAAGACTGGGATTCCAAATGGTATGCTGAGAAAGAATTTGCAGATTACTTAGTGGAAGATTATAACATCAGAACATATCTGAAGAAGAGACTGTACAGCGCAGGGATCTCCCGGATCGAGATCGAGCGGGCGTCTGACCGCGTGAAGATCACGATCTACACGGCAAAGCCCGGTGTTGTCATCGGTAAAGGTGGTTCTGAGATAGAAAAAGTCAAGAATGAATTGACGAAGATTACAGATAAAAAATTAATTCTGGATATCAAAGAGATCAAGCGGCCGGATAAAGATGCACAGTTAGTTGCTGAAAATATCGCTCAGCAGCTGGAGAACCGGATCTCCTTCAGACGTGCGATGAAATCCGCCATGCAGCGGGCTATGAAGGCCGGCGCGCTTGGCATCAAGACATGTGCGGCCGGACGGCTCGGCGGGGCAGACATGGCCCGGACCGAGTTCTACAGCGAGGGCAATATTCCGCTGCAGACCCTGCGCGCAGACATTGACTACGGATTCGCTGAGGCCACCACGACCTACGGCCAGGTAGGCGTGAAAGTATGGATCTACAAAGGCGAAGTTCTTCCGGAAAAAACTAAGGAAGGAGAAAAATAATCATGTTAATGCCAAAAAGAACAAAATATAGAAAACAATTCCGCGGCACCATGAAAGGGAAGGCCTCCCGCGGCAATACAATTTCCTACGGCGAGTACGGAATTGTGGCGCTGGAGCCCTGCTGGATCCGCTCGAATCAGATTGAGGCAGCCCGTGTGGCCATGACGCGTTATGTGAAGCGTAACGGCAAAGTCTGGATCAAGATTTTCCCGAACAAGCCGGTCACCAAGAAGCCCCTGGAAGTTCGAATGGGCAAAGGCAAAGGCAGCGTGGAATATTGGGTAGCGGTTGTGAAACCGGGACGTGTTTTATTTGAGATTGCAGGTGTTTCTGAGGAAGTCGCAAGAGAAGCGTTACGGCTTGCCACTCATAAACTTCCGTGCAAATGCAGAATTGCATCCCGTGCAGAATTAGAAGGCGGTGATAACAATGAAGGCTAATGCATACGTAGAGGATTTGAGGACAAAATCAGCTGCAGAGCTGAACGAAGAATTAGTAGAGGCCAAGAAGGAACTTTTCAATTTAAGATTCCAGAATGCCACGAATCAGTTGGATAATACAAGCAGGATCAAAGAAGTCAGACGCAATATCGCCAGGATCAAGACGGTGATCGTGGAGAAGGGAGCATAAACTATGGAGAGAAATTTAAGAAAAACCCGTGTAGGGAAAGTCATCAGCAATAAGATGGACAAGACCATAGTGGTTGCTGTTGAGAACCGTGTCAAACATCCGCTTTATAAGAAAATTGTGAAACACACATACAAGTTAAAAGCGCATGACGAGAATAATGAATGCAACGTAGGCGACAGAGTAAGGGTGATGGAGACAAGGCCTTTATCCAAAGACAAGAGATGGCGGCTGGTAGAGATCGTCGAAAAAGTAAAGTAGGTAAGGAGGTAGACCTTCATGATACAGCAAGAAAGCAGACTGAAAGTAGCAGACAATTCAGGTGCGAAAGAGATCTTATGTATCCGTGTTCTGGGTGGTTCTACCAGAAGATATGCGCATATCGGTGATGTGATCGTTGCTACCGTTAAAGATGCAACACCAGGAGGCGTTGTAAAGAAAGGCGAGGTTGTGAAAGCCGTTGTGGTACGTACCGTATATCCGACACGCAGAAAAGACGGATCCTATATTCGTTTCGATGAGAATGCTGCTGTGATTATCAAAGATGACAAGACACCAAGAGGAACCCGTATCTTTGGCCCCGTGGCGAGAGAACTCCGTGATAAGCATTTCATGCGGATCGTCTCCCTGGCGCCGGAAGTACTGTAAGGAGGTGCGCTTATTATGGCTATGCAAAAGATCAAGACAGGCGATACCGTGAAAGTGATCGCCGGCAGAGATAAAGACAGAGAAGGCAAAGTTCTTTCCGTCGATCCCAAAGGACATCGGGTGACCGTCGAGGGCGTGAACATGCTGACGAAGCACACGAAGCCCAGCGCATCCAATCAGGATGGCGGGATCATTCATCAGGAAGGACCGATCGACATTTCCAACGTAATGTACCTGCACAAAGGAAAACCGACCCGGGTAGGCATCAAGATGGACGGCGAGAAAAAAGTACGTTACGCAAAATCAACAGGCGAAGTGATCGATTAGTGAGAAAGGAGGTCCAAGGCATTGAGTAGACTGAAAGAACAATACCAGAACGAGATCGTCGATGAGATGACCAAGAAGTTCGGATATAAAAATCAAATGGAAGTGCCGAAGCTCTACAAGGTTGTCGTCAACATGGGTGTTGGCGAGGCGAAGGATAATGCGAAAGTCCTGGAGTCAGCCATGTCGGATATGGCGACGATCACCGGACAGAAGCCTGTGATCTGCAAGGCAAAAAAGTCCGTCGCTAATTTCAAGTTGAGAGAAGGCATGAACATTGGCTGCAAGGTAACGCTTCGGGGCGAACGGATGTATGAATTCGTAGACCGTCTCATCAACCTGGCCCTGCCTCGTGTGCGTGACTTCAGAGGTGTGAATCCGGATGCATTTGACGGGAGAGGCAATTATGCCCTTGGCATCAGAGAGCAGCTCATCTTCCCCGAGATCGAATACGATCAGGTGGATAAAGTGAGAGGACTTGACGTTGTCATCGTAACCACTGCGAAAACCGATGAAGAGGCTCGTGAACTGCTTTCCCAGTTCAATATGCCGTTTAGAAAATAAGGAGGTAATTATGGCTAAGAAATCAATGAAAGTAAGTCAGCAGCGCAAACCGAAATTCTCTTCGAGAGCATACAATCGCTGCAGGATCTGCGGACGTCCGCATGCATATTTGAGAAAATATGGTATCTGCCGTATCTGCTTCCGTGAATTGGCATATAAGGGACAGATTCCCGGCGTTCGTAAAGCAAGTTGGTAAGGAGGTATTAAACTATGACAATGAGCGATCCTATTGCAGATATGCTTACAAGGATTCGTAATGCGAATACTGCAAAACATGATACCGTAGATGTACCCTCGTCCAAGATGAAACTTGCGATTGCCAATATCTTACTCGATGAAGGATACATTGAGAAATATGATCTGATCGAAGACGGCGTTTTCAAGACGATCCATATTACACTGAAATACGGGGAAGACAAGAATGAGAAAGTTATCACCGGATTAAGGAGAATCTCCAAACCCGGACTTCGTGTGTATGCCGGCTGTGATGAAGTACCGAAGGTATTCGGCGGCATGGGCACAGCGATCATCTCCACCAACCAGGGTGTGGTGACAGACAAAGAAGCCAGAAGACTCGGAGTCGGCGGCGAAGTGTTATGTTACGTATGGTAAGCATTGAACACTTATGAAAAGAACTAACTGAAAACAGGATCTCATCCTGAAAATCTAAGTTAAGGAGGAACAGGCAATGTCACGTATAGGAAGACTGCCAGTAACAATTCCTGCAGGCGTCACGGTAGAGCTTGCAGACGATAATAAAATCACCGTCAAGGGTCCCAAGGGAACACTGGAGAGAAATCTCCCCACAGAGATGGAGATCAAGGTGGAAGGTGACCAGATCACGGTGACAAGACCCAATGATTTAAAGAAGATGAAATCTTTACACGGTCTGACCCGGACACTGATCAACAACATGGTGATCGGTGTGACGCAGGGATATCAGAAGACACTGGAGATCAACGGTGTCGGCTACAGGGCATCCAAGCAGGGCAACAAACTGACGATGACCCTCGGTTATTCTCATCCCGTAGAGATGACAGATCCCGAAGGCATCGAGTCTGAGGTAGAAAATCAGACGAAGATCGTTGTAAAGGGTATCGATAAAGAAAAAGTCGGCCAGTATGCAGCAGAGATCCGTGGGAAGAAGAAACCCGAGCCGTACAAGGGCAAAGGCATCAAGTACTCCGATGAAGTGATCCGCCGCAAAGTGGGCAAGACAGGAAAATAATGAAAGGAGAGTGTGAATAATGGTTAGCAAGAAGAATAGAAAAGACATTCGTGTTCATAAGCACTATAAGATTCGCAACCGTTTGAGCGGCACGGCTGACTGCCCGAGACTGGCAGTATTTCGCAGCAACAAGCACATGTATGCGCAGATCATTGATGACGATGCACAGAATACATTGGTCAGTGCCTCCACTCTTCAGAAGGATGTGAAAGCAAACCTTGAGAAGACAGACAACGTCGAGGCAGCCGCATACGTTGGCAAAGTCATCGCAGAGCGGGCCCTGGACAAGGGGATCAAAGATGTCGTCTTCGATCGAGGCGGATATGTTTATCACGGAAAAGTACAGGCACTGGCAGAGGCAGCAAGAGAAGCTGGATTGAATTTCTAGGAGGAGAACACATGAAACAGGAACGTATTGATGCGAATTCATTAGAATTAATGGACAAAGTGGTAGCGATCAAGCGTGTAACCAAAGTTGTCAAAGGTGGCCGGAACATGAGATTCACAGCTTTAGTTGTTGTCGGAGACGGAGAAGGCCATATTGGCGCAGGCTTAGGCAAAGCGACTGAGATCCCGGAAGCCATCCGCAAAGGGAAAGAAGACGCGATGAAGCACATGGTTACAGTGCCGATTGATAAAAATGACAGTATCCCCCATGATATCATCGGAAAATTCGGAGGTTCTTCCGTACTTCTTAAGAGGGCTCCCGAAGGTACTGGTGTAATTGCAGGCGGACCGGTCCGTGACGTACTGGAAGTGGCCGGAATCAAGAACATCCGGACCAAATGTCTCGGTTCCAGGAACAAACAGAACGTTGTTCTCGCAACGATCTCCGGACTAACCCAGATCAAGACACCCGAAGAGGTGGCCCGGCTTCGCGGCAAATCCGTTGCCGAGATCTTAAGCTAAGGAGGGAAAGAACATGGCGAACTTAAAAGTGACATTAGTGAGGTCTCCCATTGGTGCAGTTCCCAAGCACAGAAGAACCGTGGAGGCGCTTGGCTTGCACAAAATGCACCAGACCGTGGAACTGCCGGATGACGCAGCGACCAGAGGAATGATCAAGCAGGTAGAATACATGGTGAAGGTAGAGGAAGCTTAAGAGAGTTTTTTGGAAAGGAGAAGCCACATGGATTTATCAAATTTAAGACCCGCAGATGGGGCAAAACATGGAGATAGATTTCGTAAAGGGCGTGGTCGTGGTTCCGGCAACGGCAAGACAGCCGGCTATGGCACAAAAGGTCAGAAGGCTCGTTCCGGTGCACCCAGGCCTGGTTTCGAAGGCGGTCAGATGCCTTTATACAGAAGAATTCCGAAGAGAGGATTTACAAACTATAACACCAAGGATATCGTTGGGATCAACGTAAGTGCGCTGGATGTATTTGACGATGGCGCAGAAGTGTCCGTAGATACGCTGATGGAGCAGGGAATCGTGAAGAACCCGCGGGACGGCGTGAAAATCCTTGGCAAAGGAGAACTGACAAAAAAGCTGACAGTAAAAGCCAACGCGTTTAGCGCAGGCGCAAAAGAAAAAATCGAAGCTTTAGGCGGAAAAGCAGAGGTGATCTGATGTTAGAAACTGTCCGCAAAGCTTTTACGATCAAGGATATCCGCAACAGGATTTTATATACCTTTATGATGCTGGTCGTGATCCGGATCGGATCACAGCTTCCCACGCCGGGCGTGGATGCGACTTACATCAAGAGCTTTTTTGATCAGAATGCCGGTGAGGCGTTTAACCTGTTCAGTGCATTTACCGGCGGATCCTTCGAGAATATGTCCATCTTTGCGCTGAACATTACACCGTACATTACAGCCACCATTATCATGCAGCTCTTGACCATCGCCATCCCATCGTTGGAGGAGATGCAGAAAGAGGGAGAAGACGGACGGAAAAAGATCGTCACCATCACCCGTTACCTGACCGTAGGGCTGGCACTGGTGGAATCTCTGGCCATGGCCATTGGTTTCGGCCGTCAGGGACTTCTGGTGGAATACAACTTCGTCAATGCGGCGATCGTCGTTCTGACAATGACCGCCGGCAGTGCACTGCTGATGTGGATCGGTGAACGAATTACGGAGAATGGTGTGGGGAACGGAATATCGATCGTCCTGGTGATCAATATTATTTCCCGGATCCCCAGCGATATTACGACCCTGTTTGACCAGTTTGTGGCCGGCAGGAGCCTGGCCAGCGGCGGACTGGCAGCACTGATCATCTTAGCCATTATCCTGGTACTGGTCATTTTTGTTGTGATCCTGCAGGATGGTGAGCGCAGAATTTCCGTTCAGTATTCCCAGAAAGTCGTGGGAAGAAGAATGTACGGCGGACAATCTTCCAACATTCCGTTGAAAGTCAATACCGCAGGCGTAATTCCGATCATCTTCGCTTCGTCCATTATGCAATTTCCTATTGTCATCGCTTCGTTTGCCGGAGCGGATACAGGGACCGGGATCGGAAGCGAGATTTTACGGGGCATGAACCAGAACAACTGGTTGAATCCCCAACAGATGCAGTACAGCATCGGATTGATCGTATACATTATACTGACCATATTCTTTGCTTACTTCTATACATCCATTACTTTTAACCCGCAGGAAATTGCCGACAACATGAAGAAAAGCGGTGGATTTATACCAGGCATTCGACCGGGCCGGCCGACCGTGGATTATCTGCAGAGGATTTTGAATTACATTATCTTCGTCGGAGCCTGTGGTCTGGTCATCGTGCAGGTCGTACCGATCTTCTTTAACGGTGTATTTGGCGCCAACGTGTCCTTCGGCGGCACATCGCTGATCATTATTGTCAGCGTGGTACTGGAGACACTGCAGGCGATCGAGTCGCAGATGCTGGTACATAACTACAGAGGATTTTTGAACACATAAGGCTTTTAAAACTCGCGGATTTATTCGCGGGTTTTAGGGCGCTAAAGGAGGAATAAGAAATGAAGATCATCATGTTGGGAGCTCCGGGAGCCGGCAAAGGCACCCAGGCACAGCAGATTTCAGCCAAGTATGACATCCCTCAGATTTCCACCGGAGATATTTTCCGGGCAAATATTAAAAATAACACCGAGCTCGGAGCCAAGGCGAAAGTTTACATGGATGCAGGCGATCTGGTACCGGACGATCTGGTCATTGATCTGGTGGCAGACAGGATTACCTGGGATGACTGCAAGGACGGATACATCCTGGACGGTTTCCCGAGATCCATTCCACAGGCAGAGGCACTGGATGAGATTTTACGGTCCAGAGAGGATAAAGTGGATTATGTACTCGATATTGATGTGCCGGATGAAAATATCATTCACCGCATGGGCGGCCGCCGGGCCTGCCCGAACTGTGGCGCAACCTATCACATTGAATTCAATCCGCCGAAAGTGGAAGGGGTCTGCGACAACTGTGGCGGCGAGTTGATCCTTCGGGACGACGACAAACCGGAAACCGTGAAGGAACGCCTCACGGTCTATCATGATCAGACGCAGCCGCTCATTGATTATTATGAGAAAGAAGATATTCTGGAATCGGTAGACGGTACCAAAGAAATCGATGACGTATTTAATCAGATCGTAGAGATCCTGGGAGAATAACATGGCAGTGTCCATTAAATCCGAACGTGAGATCGGCCTCATGCGGGAGGCCGGCCACATTCTGGAATCTGTGCTGGATGAACTTCACAAAGAACTGCATGCAGGGATGACGACCAAAGATATCGATCGTATCGGCGAACGGCTGATTCGGGAGCGCGGCTGCACACCGTCCTTCCTCGGATATAACGGTTACCCGGCGTCGATTTGTGTATCGGTCAACGAGGAAGTGGTGCATGGCATTCCGAGCGATAACCACACCATCAGGGAAGGCGATATCGTAAGCCTGGATGCCGGGGTGATCTACAAAGGATATCAGGCGGACGCAGCCAGGACTTACGGAGTCGGTCAGGTGTCAGAGGATGCACAGAACCTGATGAAGGTGACAGAACAGAGCTTCTTCGAAGGCATCAAATACGCCAGAGAAGGCTGCCACCTCTATGATATATCGGCGGCCATCGATGATTATGTATCCCAGTTCAGATACGGAGTGGTCCGGGATCTGTGTGGACACGGACTGGGCACATCGCTGCACGAGGATCCGGAGATTCCTAATTTCAGGATGAACAGAAAAGGCATTCTGCTTAAGAAAGGAATGGTCCTCTGCATCGAGCCTATGATCAATATGGGCACATGGGAAGTGGACTGGATGGATGACAACTGGACGGTGGTTTCCCGTGACTTAAGTCTTTCCTCGCATTATGAGAACACCGTGCTGATCACAGATGGAGATCCGGAACTATTTACACTATCCGGAGGCAGACATGATTGATTACGAGAAAGGAATGCTGGCGAAGTCCCTGGCCGGGCATGATGCCGGCCGGATCTACTGCATCGCTGACGTCGATGATACCTATGTGTATCTGGTCGATGGAAGGATCAGAACTCTGGACAATCCGAAGAAGAAAAAGAAGAAACATGTACAACTGATTGGTACGAAATACAACATCGCTTCAGCAGATGACGCAAAGATCAAAGAGATATTGAAAAAGTGGAGGAATGAAAATGTCGAAAGCTGATGTAATCGAAATCGAAGGAACTGTAATCGAGAAGCTGCCGAACGCCATGTTTCAGGTAGAGCTGGAAAATGGCCATCAGGTACTGGCTCACATCAGTGGAAAGCTCAGAATGAATTACATCAAAATCCTGCCGGGAGATAAGGTGACGCTGGAATTGTCGCCCTACGACCTGAGCAAAGGAAGGATCATCTGGCGAGATAAATAACTGTTGACTTTGATTGATACGCAGTGTTATAATGTATAAGCGCGTTTCCGGGCTTCTATGCGCAAACCCGCAGTTTTAGAGGGGTTTTGGCATGCCCGGTTCACATATATATAACGCATAGCAATGGATGAAAGGAGGACTTGACATGAAAGTGAGAGCGTCCGTAAAGCCAATGTGCGAAAAATGCAAAGTAATCAGAAGAAAGGGTGTTGTTCGCGTAATCTGCGAGAACCCGAAACATAAACAAAGACAGGGATGACTTTAGCACTTCCTTGACTGGTTTATGTACAAACTTAGGCGGCTGATAGCCCGTCGCGATGATCGAACGCGCAGGCTATAGAATATACAAGGAACACCTGTAGCCGGTGAATGCCTCGTATATTGCTTCAATGCCGGCCCGTCATTACCGCAAAAAATGCGGTGGCCGGAAAGGGCGTGGATACCGAAACACGCCTGGATCACGATCCATGTATCGATACGTGATCCCTATTTAAGTCGATATATAACAAACGAGAACAGAAATGGAGGGAAATTCACATGGCACGTATTGCAGGTGTAGATTTGCCAAGAGACAAACGAGTAGAGATCGGTCTGACCTATATCTATGGAATTGGCAGATCCAGCTCCAATCGGATCCTGAAGGACGCAGGGGTAGATCCCGACGTCCGCTGCAGAGACCTGACGGATGATGATGTCCGTAAGATTTCTCAGGTGATCGAAGACACACAGGTGGTGGAAGGCGAACTCCGCAGAGAGGTTGCCTTAGACATCAAGCGGTTACAGGAGATCGGATGTTACAGAGGCATCCGTCACAGGAAGAACCTTCCGGTCCGCGGCCAGAAGACAAAGACCAATGCGCGGACACGCAAAGGCCCGAAGAAGACCGTAGCCGGGAAAAAGAAATAGCTTAGCGAAGACGAGCCAAAGGCGAAGGCTGAGGTTAGCTATTTCTTTGTTCTTCACACAACGTGTGAAGAACTTCGTATATTATATTATTTTGAGTTTATGATCTAATTAATGCAGAAAGAAGCGAAAGGAAAGAGTAGGTTAGTTTTATGGCAAAGAAGACTACGCGCAGAGCGACAAAGAAACGTGTCAAGAAAAACGTTGAACACGGACAGGCACATATCAAGGCGTCTTTTAATAACACGATCGTGACATTAACAGACCCCGAAGGAAACGCTCTTTCATGGGCAAGTGCCGGTGGTCTGGGATTTAGAGGTTCAAGAAAATCTACCCCCTATGCGGCACAGATGGCAGCAGAGGCTGCTGCGAAAGCGGCACTGGTACACGGCCTGAAGACCGTGGACGTATTTGTAAAAGGCCCAGGTTCAGGTA
>Ga0192243_10104_pt1 | contig 34053 bp, 35 predicted proteins | sample Koala_Koa27_K3_FD_131233 | JGI IMG/M metagenome (GOLD analysis project Ga0192243, IMG submission 131233) | Enriched cells from koala feces incubated with labeled cellulose particles, San Francisco Zoo, California, United States - Koala_Koa2-7_K3 ... | reverse complement strand
TCAACGCCATCCAGAGAGGCAGTTTTAAGGTGGGGGAGCGGCTGCCCAGCGAATTTGAACTGATGAGGGAGCTGCATGTGAGCCGGAATTCTCTGCGGGAAGCCATTAAGATTATGACTGCCATGGGGATACTGGAAATACGCCGCGGGGACGGCACCTATATCTGTTCCCAGGCGAAACCGACGATGTTTGACTCGGTGATCTACAGCCTGCTTCTGGAATCCAGTACCAATCAGGAGATTGTGGAGCTGAGGCAGCTGATGGATGAGATCGTGTTGAAGCTTGGAATTGAAAAATGTGACGATCATGATATTGAGATCCTGGAAAACTACATATTTGGGATGAGGGAGAGCTTTTCTCAGGGGGACTACAGCCGGGCGGCCCGTTTGGACTATGACTTTCATATCTACCTGGTGGAGTGCAGCAAGAACCCATTTTTGATCCGTATCGTGAAGGGCGTCTATATGCTGTTTGAACGGTCCATCGAGGAGAATATCAGGACAGAGGAGCTGTTTGCCAACGCCGACGAGCACCACCAGGACATCGTGGACTGTCTGAAAGCCAGAGATACATCCAGGATCGAGAGCACTGTGGCGAGAAGCTTATCCAGTTGGAGGCGCAACGTGGACCGATCAGAAAAAAATTGACATCCGGAGGATTGGAATCTATACTTATAAGATAAAACACGTGCAAGGTGGGGATGATGATGAGCAACGAATTTATCGGAAAAAGTATTATGGAGCCAATCGAGGGGGAGACGGTTGTGCAGCAGATCATCAAGCGGCTGATCGCGGCGATCCAGGATGAGCGGTTTGTAGTCGGAGAGCGGCTGCCCAGCGAATTTGAGCTGATGAAGGAGCTTCATGTGAGCCGAAATTCCCTGAGGGAAGCCATCAAGATTCTGGTTGCCATGGGAGTGCTGGAGATCAAGAGAGGGGAAGGCACCTATCTCTGTTCCCAGGCCAAGCCGACGATGTTTGATTCCATTATCTACAGCATGATTCTGGAATCTAGCTCCGACGAGGACATCGCGGAACTGAGACAGCTGTTAGACGAGGTTGTCCTAAAGATGGCGGTGAAGAAATGTGACGAAGCGGATATTGCGGCTCTGGAGAACAATTTAAACGATATGAGAGCGCAGTTCGGAAAGGGCGATTATGCGGCGGCGGGGGCATTGGATTACGAGTTCCATATGCTTTTGATCGACAGCAGCAAGAATCCATTTTTAAGCCGTATCGTGAAGGGAGTCTACAAGCTGTTCGAACATTCGATTGGGGAGAATATTCGCAGAGAGGATGAATTTGCCAAGGCGGATGAATACCATCAGGATATCATCAACTGTCTCAAATCAAGAGATATCAAAGATGTAGAGCGGGTGATCGCAAACAGCTTATCCAGCTGGGAAAAGAATGTAAAGCTATAAAGATTTTTGATTTTAGACATACTACGTCCAACGTCTGACGGGAACTATTGTGACAGAAATAAAAGGAGGAAGTAAGATGAAAAGGAGAACAAGGGTATTGGCAGCGGGGATGTGCATGGCAGTGTTGGCGTTGGCCGGCTGCGGGAAAGCGGAGGAAACGAAACCGGCGGTAAGCGAGAGTCCCAAGACAGAGGCAGCTCAGCCGGCAGCTTCGGAGACGGAAACGCCGGCTGCCGAAACCAAGTGGCCGGAGAGACCGATTCAGAACGTAATTCCATTCGGCGCGGGGGCGGTACGGATGTGTGGAACAGGGCGCTGATGGATGCCATGAGTCAGAGTCTGGGGCAGACGATTGTGTCCTCCAACATGACAGGGGGAAGCGCAGGCTCCATCGGTGTTGACTATGTGTGGAAAGCGGCACACGACGGATATACCCTGTGCGGGACTTCCGAGACGCCGCTTACGATTCCGACTCAGACAGGATTCGAACAGACCTCTAAGGATTGGGAATACTTTATTGCGGCCGGCTCACCGGGGGTTCTGTGTGTCAACGCCTCTTTAAAGGACAAGACCATGGCGGATTTAGCGGCGGAGCTAAAGGCCAGTCCCCAGTCGGTCTCCATCGCCGGAACCAGCGGAGGTCTGTGGTTTGCCCTTGCAAAGCTGTTCGACTCCTACGGCGAGGTGCCGTTTAAATGGGTGGCATACGACGGTTCCAGTGCGGCTATCAAGGGTGCGGTTTCCAAGGAAGCGGACTGCGTGGTTGCCTCGGCAGGGGAAGTGAAGGAGTATGTGAAGTCAGGAGATTTAATTCCGATTGCGATGATGGACAAGGAAGGATGGGATTTCCCCGAATTTGGACAGGTTCCGGCGGTGACGGAGACGGTTCCGGAGCTGGAGCAGTACCTTCCGTTAAATCAGTTCCTCGGCTTCATGATGCCAGCGGATACCGATCCTGCTATTCTGGAAAAGCTTCAGAATACCTTCCATGAGGCCATGAAGACACAGAAGATTTTGGACTTTGCAGAGGAACAGAACTGTATTATATACGACCTTGCTGGGGAAGATGCAAAAGAGATGGCAGCGGGGATCGAGAGCAAGCTGTGCTGGGTGCTTTACGACATGGGCCAGACGAAATTCAGCCCCGAAGACTTTGGAATCGGGCGTCCATAGTATTGGAGGATTGTGATGGATAAAAGCAAGGTTAGGAGAGCGGATCTGGTATTCAGTTTATGTCTGATGATTATGGCGGTGTATTTCTTTGTGAAATCCGCGGCGCTTTTTATCAATCCCTTTGGACGGGAATTTGAGAAAATCAACGCCGAGGAATTGAAGATCGGACTGATGGAGTGGTATAAGTCCCCGGGTCTTCTTCCCATGGTGCTGTCGATCATCATCTTTATACTGGCAGTGATTTTATGGAATGTCGCCAGGAGGGACGGAGCCGCTTTCGATTTCCTGACCAGAAGCAACCTGACCATATTTTTAAAGAACAGGGAGCTGAAGGTGGCGGTGATCGTCGTAGGGTATCTTCTGATATACATCTATGGGATGATTCCGGTCTGCAGAAGGCACCTGAATCTGTTCCCCAGATTTCAGGGATTCCCGTTTATGATTGCGACGTTCGGTTATCTGGCGCTCTTTATGATTACATTTAACAAAAAATCAGTTAAAGCGATTCTCACGTCTATTCTGATTGCAGTGCTGGCAGCAGGGGCAATTACTTATGGATTTGGAAATCTGGCACTGATTCCATTGCCTTAGGAGGGATCGGGATGTACGGAATTTTGGGATTATTCCAGGAATTTGTCAAATTGATTGACCTGGGAGTGATTGCAGTGCTTTTCGGAGCAACCGCGGTGGGGGTGATCATCGGTGCGTTGCCGGGACTCTCTGCGACCATGGGGATAGCGCTCCTCACGGGACTGACCTATAAATTCCCTGTGGTATACACGTTCGCCATACTGATGGGCGTTTACGTGGGGGCTATCTATGGCGGGAGCATCTCTGCCATACTGCTCAATATACCGGGGACGGCTTCAGCGGCAGCCACTGCGCTGGAAGGATACAACATGGCGAAAGCCGGCAAGGCGGAGCTGGCGATCAAGGTGACGAGGGCGGCCTCGATCATAGGAACTTTTATCGGCGTGCTGGCTCTGGCTATGCTGGCTCCGCCCCTTACCAAGGTGGCGCTGATGTTTACCTCGCCGGAATACTTTATGCTGGCACTGTTCGGAGTCCTGATATGTGGCTCGATCGTGTCCAATGATATCCCGCTGAAGGGATGGATCGGCGGCATGCTGGGACTTCTGGCGGCGTGTATCGGCATGGATAAGCTGATGGGAGCGTCCCGGTTTGATTTTGGGATTACCGACCTGATGAGCGGGATATCCATGGTGCCTGCCATGATCGGCTTTTACGCTATCCCGGAGGTGATCAAGGCATTTTGCAAGGATGATACGGTGGAGGTCCAGGAGCTGGGGAGCCATGAGCGGGTGAATTCATTTAAGATCGCTTTTGGGCATATGCGGGTGATCATCCAGTCGGCGCTTTTGGGAGTCGGGATCGGGGCGCTGCCGGGAGTCGGTGAGGATGTGGCGGCCTGGGTGTCCTATGACACGGCGAGAAAGACGAGTAAACATCCGGAACAGTTCGGCACGGGATGCTTTGAGGGAATTATCGCCCCGGAGGTGGCCAACAATTCAGCCATCGGCGGCGCCACCATCCCCATGCTTACCCTGGCCGTGCCCGGATCTCCGCCGGCGGCAGTTCTTTTGGGAGCGCTGATGGCGCACAACATCCAGCCGGGACCCATGATTATGAGAGACAACCCGACCTTTATCTACCACATAGCGGCCCTGATTCTGTTTGCGGTTGCGGCTCTGTGGATCGTCGGTATGATCATAGCGAAGCCGATGACAAAGATATTAAAGGTACCCACGGTGTATCTGATGCCCATCGTGGCGGTGCTGTCCGTGGTGGGAGCCTATGCTCTGAATATCAAATTCTTTGATATCACCATAGCGCTGGTGCTTGGGGTGATCGGCTACATCCTGGACAAGATGAACTACAGTCCGGCCCCCCATCGTCCTGGGACTGATTCTGGGGAGCATGATCGATGAAAACTTTCGGCGGGCGCTGACGGTGAGCAGCGGAGACTTTTCCATATTTGTCACAAGGCCCATCTCACTGGTATTCTTTGTGGTCATTATACTGACCGTCCTAAACAATGTGAGGCCGAAAAAGAAAAGGGCCAAGTGAGAAATGATGATCCGAAAGGATATAAAACTGCACGCGGCCATTTGAAAACAGGAGGAAGTATGAGCAAAAATTATATACAATCAATACGGTCAACAATTTTATGGAGCTGATTTTTAATCCGTTTGGCCGTCCTTTCGAGGAGAGACACGAGGATCTATCCATCTTTAATATCATGGATGACAGTCTTTTAAAGGAAACGCTGGAGACGGGGAACGTGAGTCCGGGGGTATGCAGCCGTATGCTTTTTTACGCCCAGGCTGCGCGGACCTCCGGAGCCGATGGAATCCTGACCACCTGCACTTCGGTGAACGAGGCTACAAACTATATAAAAAAATTTATGGACATACCGGTGATGAACATCGAGGAACCGGTGGCTGAGATGGCGGTGGCCGATGGAAAGCGGATCGGCATACTGGCCACGCTGCCTACGAGTCCGGCTGCGATTGGACGGGTGATCCGGGAGAAAGCGGATGAAGCGGGCAAGGAGATTGAGCTGGTCAATGCGGTGGTGGACGGAGCGTTTGACGTTCTGTGCGCGGGGGACCGTGAGAGACATGATCAGATGGTCTGTGAGGCGCTGTACCGGCTGGCCAAAGAGGTGGATGTGATCGCATTTGCACAGATATCCATGAGTCTGCTAAAACATGAGGAGGTCTGTGTCCCGGTCTATAAGATCGGCACGTCCGGATTTGAACGGATCTATGAGATGATGGGCGGTAAATGAAAGGGGGGGAGGCCAAGTGGCTGACAAACAACTGGCCGACAGTCTGAGAAAACAGGCCAAGGCTGTGAGAAAGGAACTGCTGACAATGATCCATACGGCCGGATCAGGCCATCCGGGAGGTTCCCTGTCGGCGGCTGATATCATGACGGCTCTGTACTTTCACGAGCTGAATATCAGGCCGGAGGAGCCTCGCTGGGACGGCAGAGACCGTATGGTTCTCTCCAAGGGGCACGTATGCCCGGTGCTCTACACCTGTCTGGGGCTGAGAGGATATTTTGACAGAGAGGTTCTGGGAACGCTGAGAAAGGAGGGCTCGATACTGCAGGGACATCCTGATATGAAACGGTGTCCGGGTGTGGACATCTCGACAGGCTCCCTGGGACAGGGGATCTCTGCGGCGGTCGGGATGGCTCTGAGGGCGAAGCGGGACCAGATGAATTACCGGGTATTCGTGCTGCTGGGGGATGGCGAATCCCAGGAGGGACAGGTTTGGGAAGCGGTGGAGACGGCTGCCAAGTACGGGCTGGATAATCTGATCCTGATTGTTGACAACAATGGACTGCAAAACGACGGCAGCTGTGACATGGTTATGCCCACCGGAGATTTAGCGGAAAAGTTCAGTGCCTTCGGCTGTAAGAGTTACCGGATAGACGGCCACAGCATGGACCAGATTTTAGATGTGCTGGATGAGATACGTGGAAAACAGGACGGCAGGCCCAAATGTATTGTTGCAAAAACCGTAAAAGGGAAGGGCGTTTCTTTTATGGAAAATGTGGCGGCGTGGCACGGCATGGCTCCCGACGACAGCCAGTATGAAGCCGCGCTGAGAGATGTGGAGGAGGGGATATCATGTTCGTTAATAATGTAGGACGTCCTACTAGAGAAGCCTATGGAGACGAGATCCTGGAGCTGGGAAAAGAGAACCCGGATCTCTATATCGTGGACTGTGATATCGGAAAATCCTGCAAAACTACGGAATTTTCCAAGCGGTTTCCAAACCAGCATATCAATGTGGGGATAGCGGAGCAGAATGCCTGCGGCGTGGCGGCAGGGCTGGCGGCCTGCGGAAAGCTACCGTTCGTCACCACCTACGCGGTTTTTGGTAGTATGAGAATGAGCGAACAGATCCGTCAGATGATCTGCTATCCCAACTTAAATGTCAAGATCGCCTGTTCCCACGGAGGCGTCACACCGGCCAACGACGGGGCCAGCCATCAGGGGATTGAGGATATGGGGATTCTCCGTACGATCCCCAACATGACTGTCGTGATGGGTTGCGATTACTATTCCTGCCGAAAATTGATCCGGGCTGCGGCCAGGCATGAAGGGCCGGTATATCTTCGGTTTACCAGGGATGCGGTTCCATTCATATACGATGGGAATGAGGAATTTGAGATCGGAAAGGCAAAGTTGCTAAAGGGCGGGAAGGATCTCACGATCATAGCCTGCGGAGATATCATGGAGTGCGCCTGGAACGCGGCAGAGATGCTGGAGCAGGAAGGGATTTCAGTGCGGCTTCTGGATATGCATACCATCAAACCGCTGGATCAGGAGGCAGTGGCCGCCGCGCTGACGGAGACGAGCCGCGTGATCACGGTGGAGGACCACAATATCATCAACGGTCTTGGCAGCGCCGTGTGTGAGGTGGCTGCGGAGTTGGGCACCGGAAAGGTCAAACGTATAGGGATTCAGGACCGGTTCGGAGAATCGGCTCCCTATAAGAGACTGCTGGAAAAGAACGGGATTACTGCAGAGCACGTGGTAGCCGCGGCTAAGGACCTGCTGAGAGAGTAATACATAGAAGGGAAGGGGAATCAGACAGAGATGAGAATTGTGGTGCTGGATGGATATACGGAGAATCCTGGAGATTTGAGCTGGGAAGGCTTTGAGGAGCTGGGGGAGCTTACGGTTTATGACAGAACTCCCTTTGATGACACCAAAGAGATTATAAAGAGAATCGGGGATGCAGGGATCGTGATTACCAATAAAACGCCGCTGCCCAGGGCTGTTTTTGAGGCGTGTACCGGAATCAACTATGTAGGAATGCTGACTACGGGCTACAACGTGGTGGATTGTCTGGCAGCTAAGGAGCGGGGGATTCCTGTCTGCAATATTCCCTCCTACGGAACCGCGGCGGTAGGGCAGGATGGAGCCTGGGAGAGAAGTACGGATTGGTGTTTCTGGGATTATCCGCTGATTGAGCTGGCCGGAAAGACTATGGGAATCATCGGCTATGGACGGATTGGACAGGCAACCGGAAGGATTGCGCGGGGACTGGGAATGAAGGTGCTGGCTTACGATTCTCATCAGGATTTGGCCCTCACAGGCCCGGAGGTCCGGTATGCAAAGCTGGAGGAGTTGTATGCAGAGTCCGATGTGATTGCCCTCCACTGCCCGCTCTTTCCGGAAACCCTGGGGATGATTAACCGGGACTCCATCGCAAAGATGAAGGATGGAGTGATCATCCTCAATAATTCCAGAGGTCCTCTGATCGTGGAGGAAGATCTGGCGGAAGCTCTCAACAGCGGAAAGGTGTATGCGGCCGGACTGGACGTGGTGTCGGAGGAACCGATCCGCGGGGACAATCCGCTGCTGTCCGCCCCCAATTGTATCATAACGCCTCACATATCCTGGACGCCGATAGAAAGCAGGCGGCGGCTGATGGATATCGCAGTGGAGAATGTAAGAAGCTTCCTGGCGGGCAGACCGCAAAATGTGGTAAATCCTTGAGCTGCTGAAATATGGGGCAGCTGCCGGACGGTTCATAGAAAAAAGACAGGCGAGGATGCGGAAATCATGCATTCCACGCCTGTCTTTAATAGATGAATTTTGCTAATATGAGTAATCCCCTAATTCATCCGACATTCGCTCCAGTTCATCCATAGATTTTACTACGACGTCTCCATGCTCTAACTGACACAGGCTTCGGTCTAATTTTTCAAGGTATTCTTCATTATGTTTGGCTTTCTGTAATTCATTATATTCTTGCTCGGATACAAAATCCGCATCTATCGTTTTGGCTGTTATCATACAATTATTTCCTTTCACGTGGTTTTACTATATGCTATTTTTACACCCGAGTCAATACACATATTCTGTCAGATACTGTAGTGCACTGGTCAACGGCTTTTTGAGACGAAGACACCGCTTCCGGCCGGACAGATAATCTATTGACAGCACCCCGGCGATTCGATATGATGGAACCAATGATTGATGGCGAAGGGCGGTGAGGCGGATGGAAAAGCGAACCACGTTGACGGATATCGCAAAGGTTGTTGGAGTGACTCCGGCTACGGTTCAGCGGGCGCTTAAGGGAATCGAGGGCGTGGGGGAGGAGCAGCGGAGACGGATACAGCAGGTGGCCAAGGAGATGGATTACCGGCCCAACGGGCTGGCTTCCGCGTTAAAGAAGGGGAAGCAGAGGCTGGCGGTTGTGCTGCCGTCCATGGAGGGTGAGAGCAGATACTACGCCTCCTGTCTCTGGAATGGGGTGCGTAAGTATCTGGAAAAGGACTCGGAGTTTGGGGCGGTGGTCCACGAATTTCCGTATGAGCGTTCTCCGGAAAACCTGGGACAGGCTTTGCAGAGAATGTATGACCAGGTGGGAGGCGAAGTGGACGGCGTGATCACCATGGGCGTTGAGGACCCGCTGTGCCTGGAGATTCTGGGGAAGCTGGATGAGAGAAATGTGCCCTATGTGTTTGTCGGAACAGACTGTAAGGGGACAGGGCGGCTGTGTTGTGTGTCCAGCTGTGACGAGATGGCGGGGAGACTGACGGCGGACCTGTTTCTGAACCTTGGACCGGGGAGCGGGGAGGGGAAGATCATACTGACCGGGGACTTCACCATCGAGGATCAGGAGCGGAACGCGCGGGGATTTGAGCGGGAGATCAGAGAATGCGGCGGGCGCTTTGAGACGATCCGGCTGGGGAGCTTCCAGGGGATCGATATGACCACCAGGACGCTGATTCAGTTCTTAAATACGGATATGAATATCGCCGGGCTGTATTCCTGCAGCGCGCGGAATACCATCGCCGCGTGCCGGGCCATGGAGGAATCCGGGCGGACGGCGATGGCGGTGGGAAGCGATGTGTTTCCCGAGAATGCCGGGCTTCTGCGGCAGGGGAGGCTGACGGCGGTGATTCACAAACGACCCTTCGATCAGGCATACCGGGCCGCGGAGCTGTTGATGGATTGGCTTGTAAAGGGACAGAAGCCGGAGACCGACGGGCAGCAGGCGGTACCGATGGTGGTGCTGAGGGGGAATCTGGAGTGCTTTGAAAAACAGGAGGGGCCGGGGAACGGGCAGTTTTTGTAAATAATATTGGGATGGATATAACGTTTGAGTGATTAAATGAGTTGATACACTTGACATTTTTTGGAAGCTCAACTAAAATTATAGATAAAGAAACTCAAACGTTATAGTAACCATGGAAGAGAGGTATGGGATGTTTGTATTTGATAAGGAATGCGAGGCAGAGGTTCTGGATAATGGCGTCAGCAGAAAAGTGAAAGGCCATATCAATGACCTGATGGTAGTCGAGCTGACCTGGAAGAAGGGTCAGGAGGGCGCGGTTCATACGCACCCCCATCGTCAGTGCTGCTATATCATTCAGGGAACATTTGAAGCCAGCATGAACGGGGAGAAAAAGATCTTAAAGGGCGGCGACTGCGCCTACATAGAGGGGGACGTACCTCACGGTCTGCTTGCCCTGGAGGACGGGGTGATGCTGGATATCTTTACACCTACGAGAGAAGATTTTTTGAAAGGAGATCAATCATGAAGATTGCATTAATTAACGAGAACAGCCAGGCGGCAAAGAACGCACAGATCGAGGCGGTGCTGAGAAGCGTGGTGGAGCCTATGGGACACGAGGTATATAATTACGGGATGTATACCGCTGAGGATGAGCATCAGCTGACCTATGTACAGAACGGAATTCTGGCGGCCGTGCTTTTAAACTCTGGAGCGGCCGACTACGTGATCACCGGCTGCGGCACCGGAGAGGGCGCCATGCTGGCGTTAAACTCCTTCCCGGGAGTTCTCTGCGGACACATCGTGGACCCGTCTGACGCCTATATGTTTGCACAGATCAACGACGGAAACGCAGCAGCCTTCCCCTTCGCCAAGGGCTTCGGCCGGGGCGCTGAGCTGAACTTAAAGTACATGTTCGAGAAGCTGTTCGAAGGCGAAAGCGGCCAGGGCTACCCGAAAGAGAGAGCCGTCCCGGAGCAGAGAAACAAAAAGATCCTGGACGAGGTTAAAAAAGTAACCCACCGCGACATGGTTTCCATCCTAAAAGACCTGGACAAGGACCTGGCAAAAGGCGCGTTCAGCGGCGACCATTTTATGGAATATTTTGCGGCGAATTGTAAGTGCGATAAGATTAAGAGTGCGGTGGAAGAGATTTTAAAATAAGGTTTTTTATTGACAAAGCAGCTTTCGAATGCTATGCTAATTATAGCTAAAGTGTAGCTATGTTGCAGTATTGCACAAAATGAACCCCCAGGGAGTGCCATCCCTGGGGGGTCTTTAGGCTAACTGTTGTGATGATTTCGACCTAGCCATTTGCAGATATAGTAGCTAATTATATCTGCTGTGATCGAAATGAAAAGTGTAGCTATGTAATCCAATATTGCACCCCCCCCTTTCTGCTGTGCAGATTGGGATACAACAGCATAAATATTATAACGCTTTCATGTGAACTTGTCTATGTGTGTTCAGGATCATAAAAAGGACTGTCAGTCTGACAGTCCCTTTTTGATTGGGTGACTAGCACCGGTTCAACAACCACCCCAGCGCATCCCCAATCACTTCATCCCTGCAATACTCATTGAATATCTCGTGGAACAGTCCTCCATAGATCTTCATCTGTTTATCTGTGGATGCGGCTGCGGCGAAGAAATCGTAGGTGTCCTGGACGCTGACCAGGCCGTCTTTTTCGCCGTGGAGCATGAGGACGGGGTAGGCGAAGGTTCTGGCTTTGTCGGAGAACCAGCTGATGCCGTCGCAGAGGGCGTAGCATAAGCCGGTCGTAAAGGTCTTGGTGTTGTAGGGATCCTTGCCGTACCAGTCCACTACCTCGGCCACGGAGCAGACGCCGGAGCCCAGTTCGTTGGGGAGCTGGGTGTGCGGGTCTAATTCCTTGGGAACGTCTAAGATCAGACGGCCGTTGTCCTTGGTCAGAGCGCCGCTGGTGATGATTCCTCGAAGCTTCTTGTCGGGATACTTGGCGCCGTAGAGGGAGACGGTAAAGCCGCCCATGCTGTGGCCCAGCAGAAATACCGGCACATCGGGATTCTCGGCGATGGCCATGTCCACCACCACGTTGGTGTCGTCCAGCAGCTCGTTAAAGTCGCTGTAATAGGTCCGTTCCCCCTCCGAACGGCCGTGTCCGCGGTGGTCAAACCGGTAGGTCCCCACCCCGGCGTCATGGAAACGGTTGGCCAGATAGTCGTAGCGCCCCTGGTGCTCGCACAGCCCATGCACAATCACGGCAACCGCCCTGCAGCCGGAGGGAACCTCCCTGTTTAAGTACAGTTTTGTGCCGTCAAATGAAGAAAACATTTCTCCCATCATGTAACCCCCTTCATAAGTTATGACGTGACTTTCTATAGTTCTATCATACCATAAGATGGAGGGAGATACTACAGCCAGAATATACTTTATGAGATCGCTTCCTTCATGGACCGGACATAGCTGCAGACCGGTTCCAGACAGTTTTCTCCATACTGGGCGACGAGCTTCACAATCGCGCTTCCCACGATCACCCCGTCGGCGCTGAGGGCCATCTTTCTGGCCTGCTCCGGGGTGGAGATGCCAAAACCGATGGCGCAGGGGATATCTTTGGCCTTCTTGGCCAGTGATACCATCTCCCCGATATCGGTGGTGATCTCCTGGCGCACGCCGGTGACGCCCAAGGAGGAGACGCAGTAGAGGAAGCCCTGAGCCTCCCCGGCAATCCTCTGAATTCTCTCCCTGGATGTGGGGGCGATCAGGGAAATTAAATCCACGCCATAGGTCTCACAGATGGGAAGCAGCTCCCCCTTCTCCTCGAAAGGCATATCCGGCACAATCAGCGCATCGACGCCGCATTCCGCCGCATTCTTCACAAACCGCTCACTGCCGTACACAAAGATCGAGTTTAAATAAGTCATAAACGCCAGCGGGATATCTGTCTTTGTGCGGATTCTCCTGATGCTCTCAAAGATTTTGTCCGCGGTCGTCCCTGCGGCCAGCGCCCGCAAGTCCGCCTCCTGGATGACGGGCCCCTCGGCCACTGGGTCGGAGAACGGGATGCCCAGCTCAATCAAATCCGCTCCGGCCTCCGCCATGGCGGGAACCAGCTGCTCGGTGATCCCCAGGTTGGGGTCCCCTGCGGTGATGAATGGGATAAATGCCTTCTTATTATAAAATACCTCGCTGACTCTACTCATAGATCTGTACCCCCTTGTATCTGGCAATCGCCGCCACGTCCTTGTCACCCCACCCGGAAAGGTTGATGACGATAATCTGATCCTTCCCCATGGCGGGAGCCGCCTTCCTGGCATAAGCCACCGCGTGGGCGCTCTCCACGGCCGGGATAATCCCCTCCATCCGTGAGAGATATTCAAAGGAATCCACCGCCTCGTCGTCGGTAACCGGCACATACAGAGCCCGCCCCGTATCGTGAAGGTTGGCGTGCTCCGGTCCGATACCCGGATAGTCTAAGCCTGCGGAGATGGAATAGACCGGTGCGATCTGACCGTACTCATCCTGACAGAAATAAGACTTCATCCCGTGGAAAACTCCCAGGGTTCCGGTGGAGATGGTGGCCGCAGTCTTATCCGTGTCCACGCCCAGCCCTGCGGCTTCACAGCCCACCAGCTGGACGTCCTTATCGCCGATAAAATCATAGAAAAGTCCCATGGCGTTGCTTCCGCCGCCCACGCAGGCGATCAGCATATCAGGCAGCCTTCCTTCCGCCGCCATTATCTGAGAGCGGACCTCCTTGCCGATAATGCTCTGAAAATCCCGGACAATGGTGGGGAAGGGATGAGGACCCATGACCGATCCCAGGACGTAATGAGTGTCGGCGATCCGGTTGGTCCACTCCCGCAGCGTCTCATTGACCGCGTCCTTTAAGGTCTGGGTGCCGCTGGTGACGGGGTGGACCTTGGCTCCCAAAAGCTCCATGCGGTAGACATTGAGGGCCTGGCGGTCGGTGTCCTCCTTGCCCATGTAGATCTCACATTCCATACCCATGAGGGCCGCCGCGGTGGCGGTGGCGACTCCGTGCTGTCCGGCTCCGGTCTCCGCGATCACCCGGGTCTTGCCCATCTTCTTGGCCAGCAGCACCTGTCCCAGGGCATTGTTGATCTTGTGGGAACCGGTGTGGTTTAAATCCTCCCGCTTCAAGTAGATCTTGGCTCCGCCCAAATCCTCCGTCATCTTTTTGGCGTAGTAGAGGAGGGAGGGGCGGCCGGTGTAATTGGCATGAAGATCATGTAATTCCGCCACAAAATCAGGATCGTTTTTATAATGATTGTAGGCTTCCTCCAGTTCTAAAACCGCGCTCATCAGAGTCTCCGGGATGAACTGGCCGCCGTGTTTTCCGAATTTACCATTTGACATATTAGATACTCCTTATCAGGTTGACTATTTTAAGTATTTTATCAGGGTCCTTGACGCCTCCGGTCTCGGCGGCGCTGCTTAAATCCAGGCAGCAGGCTCCGGTCCGCACCGCCATCCGCAGATCCCGCTGGTGCAGCCCGCCGGCCAGGAAAAACGGGTGGGAGAGCGGCGGAATCAGGCTCCAGTCGAACTGGCAGCCGCTGCCGCCATAGCTTCCGGCTATGTAGGTGTCCAGGAGCAGATAATCACAGGACAGGGCGTCGGCTTTTTGGATATCCCCGGTGGTTTTCACCCGCACCGCCTTGATCACCGGAACGGAGATTTCCTGTTTTAATAACCGGATATAATTCTCGTCCTCGTCGCCGTGGAGCTGGACGAGATCAATGGTGCCGTCTTTGACAATCTCTGCGATCTCACCGACAGGGGCGTTGACAAAAACGCCTACCGCCAGGATATCGGGGGAGAGCAGTGCTTTCAGCCGGGCGGCCTGATCGGGGGGGGGGGTGACCTTTCTCCGGCTTTCGGCAAATACGAAGCCGATGTAGTCCGGCCTTGCGCTGTTGGCCGCCAGGATATCCTCCGGCCGCCAGAGACCGCATATCTTCACCTTAGACATGGCAGCCCTCCCTCAGTCCGTCCAGAACCGCCTTTTTGTCGGCGGCCCTCATCAGCGTCTCTCCGATCAGCACGGCATTGACATTGGCTTCACAGAGCCGTCTGATATCCCCGGAGTTCCTGATCCCGCTCTCCGCCGTAAAGAGGACGGAGGGGGGAACCAGATTTCTCAGCCGGACGGAATTGTCAATATCCACCTGGAAGGTTTTTAAATCCCGGTTGTTGACGCCGATGACCCGTGCTCCGGCTTCCGGCGCCGATTGAATCTCGGCCTCATCGTGGGCCTCCACCAGGGCGCTGATTCCCAGGTGATCACAGATTTTGATGTACTCCGTCAGGGTCCTGGTATCCAAAAGCGCGCAGATGAGAAGAACAGCGGAGGCCCCCAGGATTTTGGCCTCGTAGATCTGGTATGGGTCCACGGTAAAATCCTTCCTGAGCACCGGTATGGAAACCGCTTGGGCGATCTCCCGGAGGTATTCATTTTTTCCCAGAAAATATTCCGGCTCCGTCAGCACCGAGACAGCCCCGCGCCTGCGGCCTCATAATCCAGAGCGATGTCCAGATAGGGGAAATCCCCGGCGATGACTCCCTTGGAGGGGGAAGCCTTTTTCACCTCACAGATAAAGGTAATACCAGGCGCCCTCAACGCTTTCTCGAAAGCAAAGTCTCCCGCCGGAAGGGAGCAGGCGGCCGCTTCCACGTGTTCCGGCGTATATAATCGTTTGGCTGCAGCCACCCGCCGTGCGGCTGCCTCTGCCAGAGTATCCAGTATCATAGAGTCACCTCATTCGTCGCTTTGATAAATTCCTCCAGCTTGGCGAGGGCCTTGCCGGAGTCGATCAGATCGGAGGCCATAGCCACACAGTCCTGAATCGTACAGTCGTCGATGCCTAAGTAAAGGCTCAGGGCCGAGTTTAGCACCACGATATCCCGTTTGGGACCACGTAAGGTTCCGGAGAGGATGTCTCGGGTGATCTTCGCATTTTCCTCCGGTGTTCCCCCTACTAAGTCCGCCGGCTCGCAGCAGGAGAGACCGAACTGCTCCGGGGTGATGCCGTAGAGGGTGAGCTCGCCGAAGCGGATCTCACATACGTGGGTGGGACCGGTGACGGTAGCCTCGTCGAGACCGTCGTCGCCGCAGACCACCAACCCTCTGTTGACGCCTAAGTTGCTGAGCACCTTTGCCAGCGGTTCCACCAAATCCTTGTCGTAGACGCCGAGAAGCTGCATGGTGGCGCCGGCGGGATTGGAGAGGGGGGCCTAAGATGTTAAATATGGTGCGGACGCCCATCTCCTTGCGGACGGGAGCCGCGTATTTCATGGAGGAGTGGTAGGTCTGTGCGAACATGAAGCACATGCCGGTGCCGTTTAAGATCTTCTCCGACTGCTCGGCGGTTAACGCTAAGTTGACGCCGAGGCGTTCCAGAACGTCGGCCGCGCCGCTTTTGCTGGACACGCTGCGGTTGCCGTGCTTTGCCACCGGCACGCCGCCGGCCGCTACGATGAAGGACGTGGTTGTGGAGATATTGAAGGTCCCGGCCTCGTCGCCGCCGGTGCCCACGATATCGATCACGTCAAAGTCGGGATTGAGCTTCAACGCTTTCTCCCGCATCACGGTGGCGCAGGCGGTGATCTCGTCGATGGTCTCCCCCTTCATCCGCAGTCCTGCTAAGAATCCTCCCATCTGGGCCTGGGTAGCTTCCCCGCTCATAATCTCATTCATAACCGTCTTGGCCTCCTCAAAGCTCAAGTTGCGGTGTTCCATAATCTGATGAATTGCCTGTTGGATCATAATCATTGCCTCCTATGCTTCTATCTTCATAAAGTTTTTCAGTATCGTCATTCCGTCCGGCGTCAGGATGGATTCCGGGTGAAACTGGAGTCCGTAGACCGGGTAGCGGTTGTGCTGTACCGCCATGATCTGTCCCGCCTCATCCCGGGCGGTTATCATCAGGCAGTCCGGGATGGTCTCGGAGTCTGCGATGAGAGAGTGGTATCTGGCCGCCGGTATCCGGTCGCCGAGTCCGGTAAAGAGTGGGCAGCTCTCGTTCAGCCTGATCATGCTCTGCTTGCCGTGCATAAGCTCTCTGGCGTGGACGATGGCCGCTCCGAAGACCTCACAGATGGCCTGGTGTCCCAGACACACCCCCAGTATGGGGATCCCCCCCTTTCAACTCCCGGATCACATCCTCGCAGATTCCGGCTGCCTTTGGATAGCCGGGGCCGGGGGAGAGCACGATCCACTCAGGGGCCAGCTTTCGGATCTCCTCCACGCTCAGCTCGTCGTTTCGGATCACCCGTATATCGGGCTTTATGGAACCAAACAGCTGGACCAGATTGTAGGAAAAGCTGTCGTAATTGTCGATCAGTAACATCATCAGTCGTTCACCTCGCTTGCATTCATGATGGCCTGGATCACCGCTCCGGCCTTGTTGGCGGATTCCTCATATTCGTTTTCCGGTACGCTGTCGGCCACGATACCGCCGCCGGCCTGAACGTACACCTTGCCGTCCTTTTTCACCGCCATGCGGATGGCGATGCAGGTGTCTAGGTTTCCTGTAAAATCAATGTATCCCAGCGCTCCGCCGTAGATTCCCCGGGGAACCGGCTCCAACTCCTCGATGATCTCGCAGGCCCGGATCTTCGGCGCGCCGGAGAGCGTTCCGGCCGGGAGCACCGCCTCGACGGCGGAGCAGGCGTCGCAGTCAGGACGAATATTTCCTTCCACCTGGGAGCAGATGTGCATGATCTTGGAGTATTTGTGGATCATCTTGTAGCCGGTGACCTCGACTGTGGAAAACTTTGAGATCTTGCCTAAGTCATTTCTTCCCAAACCCACCAGCATGTTGTGCTCCGCCAGCTCCTTCTCATCGGCCAAAAGCTCTGCTTCCAGCGCCGCGTCCTCCTCCGGGGTGGCTCCGCGCCGTCTCGACCCGGCCACGGGGAAGGTGGTCAACCGTTTGTTCTGCAAGCGGACCAGGGTTTCCGGCGAGGTGCTGATGATCTCCTCGTCCCCGGTGTTTAAGTAGACCATGTAGGGGGAGGGATTGGTGGTCCTCAGCACCCGGTAGGCATTTAACAGGCTGCCGTGGTAGTCGCTGACAAACTGCCGGGAGATCACAGCCTGGAAGATATCTCCGTTTACGATATACTCCTTTGTCTTCTCCACCATGCTGCAAAACTCTTCCTTTGTGACGCTGCAGGTGAAGGACGGATGGTCGGCCGCCACGGATTTTTTCAGCGGTCTCGTTCCGGCGATCAGGGCGGCGATGGTCTCGATCTCGGCACAGGCTTTGCCGTAGTTTTCCATCACGTGGTCCGTCTTCATGTTGACAATGATGGAGATCTTTTGTTTCAAGTGGTCGTAGGCAATGACCTTGTCAAAAAGCATAAGGTCAAAGTCACAGAACGCACTGTCTTTTATCTTCAGCGTAGGCTCCGCATAACCGATCATGGAATATCCGAAATATCCTACGAACCCTCCGGTAAACGGGGGATGGTCCGGTATCCGGGGAGCCTTGTGGGTCTCCAGGATCTCCCTCAGCACGGAGTATGGGGCCTCGGTTTTCACTACCCGGTCCTGGCTGTGATCCACCGGATTCTCTATGGTCACCTCGCCGTTTTTGCACCTCACCTGAAGGAGAGGGTCATAACCGAGGAAGGAATAGCGCCCCCGGGTTTCGCCTCCCTCGATACTCTCCAGAAGGTAAAACCTCCTGCTGATTCCGGCGATCCGCCGCAGCAGGGTTATGGGGGTAATGACGTCGGCGTAGACCTCCCGGCATATGGGGATTAAGTCGTACTGGTCTGCCAGCTTTGTGATTTCTTCGCAGTTTGGTCTGAGATTCATGGTGACTGCTCCTTTCCTGTCTGTTCCTGCGCCTTAAGGCGTTCGTTTGCGGCGTGATCTGAGCCGGTGGAATATGGCTTTACGGCAATAAAAAAAGCTTTCATCCCTTAAAAATTAAGGGACAAAAGCTTATAACTTCTGCGGTACCACCCAAATTGGTATAATAATATACCCACTCGATTACACACCATCATGTGCATCCTGCTGATAACGGTCAGGCTCCCCGTCGATCGGTACTCCCGCCAGAATCCACACCCTGTCGGTTTCAAATCGCCCTCGCAGGTCCATTCGGATCAGTAACTGCCGCCTTCTTCCACCAAACGAAGGCTCTCTGTGCACAATCGAAAGATCTTACTTACTCCTGCTCATCGGTTTTTTGTATTTCTTGCATTATATGATTAAATGGCAGGATTTGTCAACATATTTTTTGAAAATTTATTCCGCCCCCCTTTCTTGCAGTATTGACTGTACGGTGATAGAATAGCTTTAAAATGACAAACAGAAGGAGGAATCATTACCATGGCTAAAATCGGTTTTATCGGTATGGGCAATATGGGTTACGCCATATTAAAGGGCCTGCTGAAGGAATATAGCAAAGAGGATTTAATTCTCACGGACGCCAATGCCGCGCGCAGACAGGCGGTTTCCGACGAGACGGGAGTTCCGTCTGTGGAGGATAACAAAACCTGCGCCTCCCGGTGCGACTATCTGGTGCTGGCGGTCAAACCCCAGTATTACGACCCGGTGCTGGCTGAAATCGCGGATACGGTAACCGCAAAGCAGATCATTATCTCCATCGCCCCCGGCATCTCCATCGACCAGTTAAAGGAGAAATTAGGCGCCGACAAGCGAATCGTCCGCGCCATGCCCAACACCCCGGCTCTCGTAGGGGAGGGGATGACAGGTGTCTGCTATGAAGCCGCCCTGTTCAGTGAGGAGGAGAGACACACCATCCGCCGCTTTTTCGAATCCTTTGGGAAAATGCGCCTGGTGGAGGAGCGTCTGATCAACGCCGTGGTTTGCGTCAGCGGCAGCTCACCGGCTTACGTCTATATGTTTATCGAGGCATTGGCCGACAGTGCCGTCAAATACGGACTTCCCAGGGACGCGGCCTATGAGATGGCCGCCCAGACCCTGATCGGAAGCGCCAGGATGGTTTTAGAGACCGGAGAGCATCCGGGAACCTTGAAGGACCGTGTCTGCTCACCGGGCGGAACCACCATAGCGGCGGTATCGGCTCTGGAGGAATGCGGATTTAGAAGCGCCGTCATCAAGGCGGCGGACGCCTGCTACGATAAATGCAGCAATCTGAAATAGAATGTGAGATAGAAGGGAGAAGGTCATGGAACCAAATGTAAAACGAATCAGCCGGGAGTTAAAATATCAGGGAGCGATCTTAAAGATCTACGAGGATACGGTGGAGGTCAACGGCCACGAGGCCCACTGGGATTTTATCCATCACAACGGAGCCGCGGCTGTCGCGCCGGTCAACGCGGAGGGAAAGCTTCTGATGGTGCGGCAGTACCGCAACGCCCTGAACCGTTTCACGCTGGAGATCCCGGCCGGAGCCTTGGACAGCCCCGACGAGCCCAAGATCCAGTGCGCCTATAGGGAACTGGAGGAGGAGACCGGCTACCGCACCGATCATCTGGAGTATTTAATCAGCGTCAATACCACCGTGGCATTCTGCGACGAGTCCATCGATATCTTTGTGGCGAAGGACTTAATTCCCTCCAGCCAGCACCTGGATGAGGACGAGTGCATCGAGGTAGAGCCGTGGGCCGTGGAGGACTTGCAGCAGCTGATCTATAAGGGTGAGATCACCGATGGCAAAACCATAGCCGCCATCATGTCCTACGCTCAGAAGTATTGTACGGGAGCGGAAAAACAGGCATAGACAGGCCGCCGGGGACATAGATTAGTGTAAAACAATCAGGAATACGACTATGGCCCAATTACTCAGCAAATGGAAAATTACATACCCGGACCGGCTGGTGATCAGCCTTTTGATCGGAGTGATCTGCGGGACCGCCGCGGCCAACCTCCTGAGCAGTCAGCTGGTCTCCCAGGCCGGATTCCCGAGCGGCTATACCCTGGCTGCGGTTCAGAGCGGCCAGGCGGAGAGACGGGAGCTGTTGATGTACGTGTGCCGCCAGCGGGAGATCGAGGTGCTGTTTGGCTGGATCATCGGCCTGACGGTCTTTTCCGCACCCTGTTTTTATCTGATGGCCGGGTATATGGGGCAGGCATCGGTCTGGTACTGTCCGTCACCACGTTTCAGCGGGGAGTGATGGGGCTGCCCTGCTATCTGCTGACCCTGTTTCCCCAGGTATTCATCTACCTGCCCATCTGGATCTGCCTGGCCTCCTGGGCCGGTGAAAAATCCGGCAGAATCCGGATCCTGCCTCTGGTGGGACTCATGGTTCTGGCCTTTGGCGGCGCGCTGCTGGAAACCTGTGTGAACCCTTACTTTATCCGTCTTTTATAGAAAATCGTAAAATTTCTGTAACAAGTTAAAAAAATATTAAAAGAATTTTTACAACATGTTGAGAGGCTTAAAACAGTTATTTCAACATGTTGTATTTTTTATGTAAAGTAGGCCAAAAATGCCGGTGAAGTGGAAAAAATGTGTTTGATTTTATCGAAATATGTATATATAATGATAGGCAGAGGCCCGATTTTGACCTATTTATGAGACCTGGGGATTAGGGGAATGGAAATGTTAAGTGACATACAAAGCTTTGTAATTTATTTAAGAGACGTGAAAAAAACATCTAAGAATACGGAAGTATCATATCAACGCGATCTGATGCAGATGGCCGCCTATATGGAGCAGAAAGGGATCACGGATGTGACGAAGGTCACAAAAACCAGTCTGAATTCCTACGTCCTCCATCTTGAAAAAGAGGGGAAGGCCACCACGACGATTTCCAGAGTCCTTGCATCCACCAAGGCTTTTTCACTATGAATTCAGTGAGGGCAGAATCAAAAAAGATCCCGCCGAGATGATCAAGGCGCCCAAGATCGAGAAGAAGGCTCCTGTGATCCTGTCGGTGGAGGAGGTCAACAGCCTCCTGAGCCAGCCGTCCGGCAAGAACGCCAAGGAGATCCGCGACAAGGCCATGCTGGAGCTTTTGTACGCCACCGGAATCCGGGTTTCCGAGCTGATCGGCTTAAAGGTTTCCGACGTCAATCTGTCCGTGGGCTTCATCACCTGCCGCGACGGAGAGAAGGAGCGCATGATTCCCTTCGGAAAAGTGGCGAAGAACTCTCTGATGGACTACATGGAGCGGGCGCGTGACTTCATGCTGAAGGGTCAGGAGTCCCCGTGGCTCTTTACCAACTGCAACGGAAAAGCCATGAGCCGTCAGGGCTTTTGGAAGATTATCAATATTATGGAGAGAAAGCCGGTATACAGGCCGACATCACCCCCCCCCACACGCTGCGCCATTCCTTTTGCAGCCCATCTGCTGAAGAACGGAGCCGATATCCACGCAGTCCAGGCCATGCTGGGACATTCGGATATGGCGACCACGCAGATGTATGCGGCTTACAGCCAGAATGACAGGGTGAGGGATGCTTATACGATGGCGCATCCGAGACGATAAAAGAATACAAGATCCCCGGAGGGAATCAGTTGAAGAACTGGATTCCTCCGGGGATCTTTTTTGGATAATAGTGAAAAGGTATTATAAGTTCCATGGGGCGATATTTCGTTGTATAATAGGGGGAAGGGGGTATGTGATATGTATAGAATTGGTATATGTGATGACAGCAGATGTGACGCAGATCATCTGAAAAATATGGTTCGTTCAAACCCGGCCTGCCCGGAGGAAGCCCGTATTCAAATTTACAAAAGCGGAGAACAGCTCCTCGCTGATTTAGACAGGCAGTTTGATTTAATATTTCTCGATGTGTGTATGGAGACTATGGACGGCAACAGGACGGCGGAGAGAATCCGTCAGAGGGACCAGTCCGTGATCCTGGTATTCTTTTCCGGCATGGTTTCTCTGAGCGAGGAACAGCTCAGATATCAGCCGTTCCGCTACATCGATAAACAGGCGGAAAAATCCGTCATTGAAGGATACATAGGGGAGGCCCTGAGAGAAATGCTTCGCTGCAGGGAGATTCCTTTTTTAATGGTCAAGAATACGGAAAATGGCAATCTGATCAAGGTGATGCTCAATGAGATTCTGTTTTTTGAGATTTATAAACACAAGACCAGGGTTTATCTGGTGGACAGTAAGCTGAAGATGCTGGAAAACGGCAGCAGAGATATCATTTTCACCAGCGAGGAGAAGATAAGCGAGCTGCATAAACGGCTGCAGCTGTATGGATTTGAATATGCCCACCACAGTTTTGTGGTCAATTTAAAATACATCGTAAAGCGGGAAAACTCCAAGCTGACCATGGCAGGTGATTATGAGATTAACGTATCCAGATCCAGAGCGGCGCAGCTTGGCAGGCACTTTATGAAGTATCTGGAGGAAAGGGGAGCTCGCTGATGGGATACCAGATAGGACTGGCGAGGATCTGCTGTTTTGAGGTATTTATGTTCTACAGCTTTTTCCGGTCGGAATACGGGATATACCTGCAGAACCGGAAGGCCGTCTACGGCACACTGATGCTGCTTGTAGCGCTTATCATAACCGTTAATCATATCGATGCGGCGATTCTCAACTTATTTGCCGTCCCATCCCTGTATTTCCTGGCGGGAATGCTGCTGTTTCGTCCGACGGTGAACAACTGTATCGCCTATACGATTACCTATTACATTATACTGGTGGGCGGGGAGGCGGCGTTTGAGCTTCTGTACCGTCTGATCGGGGCGGAGACCGGGATTGTGATCAATGTGATGGCGCCGGAATATTTCTGGCTTCTGGTGCTGGAACGGCTGGCGGGATATCTGTTTTTCAGGCTGATTATCCACTATAAACGCCATATCGGTTCAGGCAAAGAGGCCGTGTTCCGGTGGTATCTGGCTATTATTCCGGTTACCACCTTTGTAGTGCTCAGCGCATTTCTCTATATGGATTTTCCGGAAAGCTTCGTGGTGCGGCTCCTGGTGTGCCTGGGGGCCTTTTTGCTGTACTTTACGGATGCCCTGGAATTTATTCTGCTGGAGAAATTATCCTATGCGTTCAGCCGGGCCAATGAGATGGAGACGGCCGTCGTGAGAAATGAGATGGAGCGGAAATACCAGGAGCGGCTGGGGGAGGAAAATCAGAAATACGCCCGCCTGGTCCATGATCTCAGCGCTTATTTGAGAACCATGCGTGAGCTTAAAAACCAGAGCGCCAGTACGGAGATCGATAACCTGTACGGCTGTCTGAACCGGGCCGCGGAGGAGATAGGAAAAAATCTGTACAGCACCAACAAAATCTTAAACTCCATTCTCTGCGAGCGGGTGGAAGCGGCCCAAAAGCTGGGAATCGGGATTACGGTCTCTGTAGAACCCAATCTGTATGTAAACTTTATTGAGGATTATGACATGATTGCCATGTTCAGCAATCTTTTGGACAATGCTGTGGAGGCGGCCGGAAGGTGCAGCGGAAAACGTCTGATCCGCGTCCATCTGTTTGCAGGGTCCGATTATTATCTCTTTATGAAAATAGAAAATACATATGAGAACACCATAAACAAAAGAGGCGGAACCTTCCTGACCAGCAAGGCAAACAAAGGCCGTCATGGAATCGGAATTGAAAATGTGAAGCGGTCCATGCAGAAATATCATGGGAGTCTGGAATTCGTGGAGTCGGACGGAATATTCACCATGAATTTGGCGCTGAGTATGGAGCCGAAAAAGAAAAACTACTAATTTTGCGTTTTAAATGCACATTTTTGCAAATAATGTTGAAAATTATATAATAATGTTCTATAAATAGTCTGAAATAGCTATAAAACGACTATTTATAATCAAAGGAGGAACGCAATGAAAAGAATCATTAAAACACTCAAAAGTAAAAACTGGCCGGTGATATTGCTGAATCTATGTGCGGTTTTCACCGTGATTCAGTCGGTCAATGTCACCTGCGGGTGGATTCACCATCAGCCGGAGGTGCCGGAGGAAGCATTCAGATATCGTAAATTCTAAAAGGAGAGCAGGCCCATGTTTAAGAGGATGGCGGGATGGATTGTGACGCGGCAGATCGACAGACAGATACTGGAGCGCAGAGACGAGTCACTATATTTGTTTGCATATGAGTCCATGATCGGACAGCTGGCCAATATTCTGATCGCCATCCTGATTGCGTTTGTTTTTCACTCGTGGCTGCCGGTGGTTTGCTTTTTAACCGCATATATTCCCCTGCGTTCCTATGCGGGGGGGGGATATCACGCGGACAGCCATGGGAGATGTTGTGTGGTTTCAGCAGTTATTTTAGTCTTGATAAGCGGTTTCGATAAAGTCCTGAGCGGGGCTTTTTTTCATGCCACTGGGGATCTGTGCGCTGATGATCTCAGGAGCCGCGGTCTATGGGCTGGCGCCGGTGGCGGATCACAACAAGCCGCTGGACGAGGAGGAACGAAAACGGTATCAGATGAAGAGCAGGGAGATATGGACCGCTGAGGAGCTGGGAATGGCGCTGTGCGCCATGCTTCACATGGGGAGAGTCTGCAATATAATCTCTGCCAGCCTGCTTTTGACAGCGCTGATGCTGGTGATTGGCAAGATGAAAAATGAGCATTTATGAAGGAGAATTAATGTATGAAAAAGATAGTTAAGTATCTCAAGCCAGTGGTGTGTTACCTGTTGGTAACAGCCATGTGCTTCCCGGATGCGGCGCCGATCGTATCCTATGCGGCGGATTATGTACAAAACCATCCGCGCTATGTGGAGTTTTCCAGGCCCAGGCCGCTTCTGCTTGGGGATGTGGATCTGACAGATGAGCTAAGGGGAGAATTAGCCTCTGAGGACACTGGAAACGAGAGTGATTCAAAGGACGAGAGTACCGTTGATTCGAAGGATGAGGCGGAAGAACCGGAGGAGAAGGATGAGTCCGGGGATGAGACTGACGAAAAAGGTCAGGAAAGCGAAGATGAGAAGGAAGATGAGACCGAGTCCGGAGATAAATCGGATGATGGCGGTTCAAAGGATCAGACCGGGGACGAGGATCAGTCTGAGGCAGAGAAGCCGGAGGCTGAAGACCCGTCTAAGGAAACCGGGACCGATGAGACGAAGGAAACCACGGTAAAAGCGCCGGAGAAGGAAAAAGAGACGGTTGAGGCAACCGAATCTGAGGCCGAGGCCAGCACGGAGGTGCGGGAACCGGAGGAGTATTACACCGAAGTGATCGACGAGCCGGCCGGGGATCTGGTACAGTTTGAGGATGGATACCGGACCTATGAGGTGGGGGAGAAGCAGTATGTCACCATCGTGGGTGGCTACTCCGGTCTTTACAAAGATGAAGATGATGTCATCCGCTATGTGGACAACACATTAAAGAAAAAGCCCAGTCTTCTGCGCAGCTTTTTTGGTGGGGATACCTACCAGAACAGCGCGGGAGCCTGCGACGTGAAGATTCCTCAGAAGATCACGTCATCAAAGGGTATCGTGATGGAGAAGGAGGGGAAGACGCTGGAGCTGATTCCGTCGGAAGGTAATTTTAAGTACAGTTCCGTCTCCGACAATGCCGTCCGGTACAGCAATGTCTTTGAAAATGTGGATTATCAGTACACACTGGTAGGAAACACCATAAAAGAAGATATCATTCTTATGGATAAGACGGACCGGAATCAGTTTTCATTTAAGATCAAAGCCGGGGGCCTGAAGGTTGCCCAGACAGGCGATACCATAAGAATCTATGAATCCGATAAAAATGATCCGCTCTTTGTGCTGGAGGCTCCCGTCATGATGGACGAGGCTGGGGCGTACAGCATGGCGCTTGATTTAAAGCTGAAGAGCCAGGACGGAGCCTATGTTGCGACCGTGACCGCGGACAAAGCGTGGCTCAATTCGGAAGACCGGGTATATCCGGTTCGTATTGATCCGACTGCGGCGCAGATGGTTCCCAGTGAATTTATATTTTCTAAGGTTACTCAGAAGGCCGCTGACCAACACTATGGCTGGGATGGGAACGCACTGGTCGGGTATGATCCCACACTGGGCCATTGCCGGACCTATGTGGCGATCAATGGAAACTGGATGAATGTGTTGATCGGACAGCAGTGTACCAATGCGACGTTTAAGATTGCGACCATGACGGATAACAGCAAGGGCACGACCAATATTACTCTGGGCGCACCTTATAAACCATGGGATGCCAACCGTCTGACCTGGAATCTAGCGGAGAAGGATCCGGAGCTGATACAGAATCTGGTGTGCCCGGGAGCCGGGATCACCATGGAATATAACATCACGGCGCTGATGAACCAGTGGATATCGGGAACCAGAATGCAGGCCGGATTTGCGCTGCGTGCGGAGGCAGAGCCCAATGACGTGAGTCAGGGATATATGCCAGCGGAGATTCTCTATAACCGGAACAACGCCGCGCTGGGACCGAGGCTGGATGTCAGCTGGGAGGGCGACGTGCCTACCGATTTATCCGGCTTGACGTTGGATGATCTGACAGTCAATGTGGACCCTGCCATGGTGGATATCAGCTTTGGGGCGAGAAATGCGATCGCAGTGATCACCCATGGATTGTCACAGGTAAAATCTACCATTCAGTATGCCCTGGTCAAGGACGGGGAGGAGGATGAAACACCTGCCTATGACGGCCCGGTTACGGCGGAGGGCAGTGCTGTTTATCCTGACTATAGGAAGGCGGATGATGCCGCCTATGGAAACGCTGGTCAATCCAACTGGCAGGGTGATCCCTACTACACGTTGGAACAGGTGCAGACAGATACCAAATACCGAATCAAAGTCCACGCCGAAGCCGCTCCTGAGGAGGAAGACGGAGAGGGCGAAGGTGATGGCGACGGCGGTGGAGACGCTGAGGCGGCTGCATTGTCGGAGGAAGAGGACGGAGAAGGGGAAGCGGGAGAAGGCGGAGAAAGCAGGGATCTGGTTTCCAAAGACTGCTTCCTGATTTATGAGGTTCAGAAAAATGATTTAATTAACCGGATTGCCCGCCACTATGGAGTGGACCCCAATCTGATTATTAAGGACAATCACCTGTATCGGGAATTGGCTCACGAGGGAACGTTCCTGTTTATTCGTAATCCTGTTAAGGATGAGCCTTATACATTTAAGCCGATGAATGATCTGGAAAAACAGCTTTTGCTGGCCCTGTTGAAGGGAATCCCTGCAGACTGTCAGTTTAACGGGGAACCTATCAACATGAACGGCGGAAACTTCTACGTGAATCAGGTGGATGCTCAGATAGAGGATTTGGGCGGAAGTTTTTCCGTGGAGAGAAGCTACAATTCCATCGATCCGGATTACCGTTCTGAATTTGGTAAGGGCTGGAATTCTCCGTTTGGAGAGCGGTTGTCCATACTGAGCGACGGCAGGATCTTCTACACAAGGGGAGACGGCCACGGCCTGACCTTTGAGCGTGAGGACGAGACGACTTACAAGGCGCCGGAGAAATACGATCTGACGTTAAGGGCCGTGGATTCCATCGATGTGGATATGGCGACCAGGTCCAATGCTGACGAGGACGACGAGACAGAGGACGAGGCCGAGCCGGCCGCATTAAAGGGAAATCCGCTGACACGACTGTTTACAAAGATCCTGACCCCGATTTTTGGCTCCAAGGATGAAGAAGAGGAAGAAATTCTGAAAAGTGATGATCAGGATGGGACTCTGATCAATGATCTGGAGGAGAAAGAGGAGAGTAAGAAGGGGAAGGAAGATAAGATCCCGGCGGAGAAGGAAGATAAGGCTCCGGCAGGAAGTGAAGACAAGAGTTCGACGGGAACGGGGGAGAAGGCTCCTGCAGAGAACGAAGACAAGCTTCCGGCGGAAAGTGGAGACAAGTCTTCGGGAGAAAAGGAAGAGGTACTTCCGGCAGAAACTGAGGAGAGCCGTTCTTCGGAGAAGGAAAGCGAAGCTGCCACGAAGGAGGCTTCGTCAGTACAGTCTTCCGAAGCAGAAACAACAGAGGAGCAGAAGCTGTCCGTATTCTCGCGGATTGGAAAGCTGGTGTCCTTTAAGCTTACTGATCTTTTAGAGACGAAATCTGAGGCGGAGGCGAATGCGGAAGTCAATGCAGAGGATAAAGCAGAAGCCAAAGCTGGGAGTGGAGCAGAAGTCAAGGCAGAAAACAAAGCAGAGGCCAAGGCCGAGACTGAAGCGGAGGGCAAAGCAGAAACCAAAGCCGAGATGAAAGCAGAGGAAAAAGCAGAAACCAAGGCTGAGACCAAAGCAGAGACTAAGTCAGAGACCGAAGCAGTGGTTAAATCACAGGACAAATCCGGGACTGGCGCTGCGGAACTGGAAAATACTGTTTTGGATTCAGATGCTAAGAAGCTGGAAACAACAGAAGAGCTTCCCAACCAGGATTCCGTAGAGTCCACAACTGGTTCCCACGAGAGTATTTCCGTAAAAAACAGTAAGGCGAGCGCTTCCAACGCACTGGCCTCCACACTGGGGGATGACTCGGAAGAGGAAGACGGCGAAGGAAAAGGCGATGGACTTCCATCGGCGGCAGGATGGGAACTGATAAGCAACGATCAGACGGTCAAGACCTTTGATGCAGAGGGCTTCTTACTCTACACAACCGACCAAAAAAGGCAACCGGACCACCTACATTTACGATGATGATTACAATCTTCTCCAGGTCGTGTCTCCGACAGAAAAAGTCTTTGACATTACCATGGACGAGGACCCCAGAATTACCGCTATCGGCCTGCCTAACGGCGGTACATTATCCTATGAGTATGATGAGGACGGCAACCTGGTATCCGCCACTGATCCGGAGGGCGGAATCCGCCGTTACGAATACGACGATGCCCACCGCATGACCGCATGGTACGATGAGAACAACAGCCGGATCGTCCAGAACGTCTATGACAGTGACGGCCGCGTGATCCGTCAGACCGATGCCAACGGCAGCACCGCCTACCTGACATACGGAAGCGGATACACGAACTTCAAGGATAACAACGGTCAGGTGACCCGCTATGAATACAACGATTTATACCAGACCACCGCGGTTCTCTACGCAGACGGCGGAAAAGAAACCAGGAGCTACGGCTCGGACGGAAGAGTGAAGACGATTACCGATGAACTGGGGGCAGTGACCCATTTCACCTATGATTCCAACGGCAATATTCTCACTCAGACCCGGGATGACGGAGCTGTCATGTCCTTCACCTACAACGAGGAAAACCTGCCTCTGACCGTGACGGACTATGCCGGGGCTACGACAACATTTACTTATGATGACAAAGGCAACCTTCTTTCCGCAACGAACGGAGAGGGAAACCGGACCTCCTACGAATACGACGAATTAAGCCGTATGGTGGCAACGACCGACGCCAACGGCGGAGTGAAAACATTTACCTATGAGGGGGCTGCGGTAACCTCCTACACGGACGGAGAAGGCGGAACCTATACCTTCACCTACGATGAGATGAACAACCCGCTGACCATGACCGATCCGCTGGGCCATACGGAGAGATATACCTATGACCTGAAAGAGAGGAAGACCAGCGAGACCGCCAAGGACGGCGGAACCACCACCTATCTCTTCGACCCGGCAGGCTGTGTCCTGGCGATCACCGATCCCATGGGCGTTAAGACCGATTTCACCTACGACAAGATGTACAACATCTTATCTGGAACGGATGCGCTGGGCAATACGCTGACCTATGAGTACGACGGCAACTACAACCGGATCAAGGAGACCAATGCGAAAGGCAGCGTCACAAGCTACACCTACGACGGCCGCAACCGCCAGATCAAAACAGAGGACGCGCTGGGTCATACGGCGTTCAATCAGTACGATAAAAAGGGAAACATTACCCGTACTACCGACTACCGCGGAAACAGTATGACTACGGTCTATGACAAGGCGCTGGGCCTGCCGCTCACGGTGACCGACGCGGAGGGTAACACCACGTCTTATACCTATGACCGGATGGGACGTGTCACAAAGATTACCTTTGCGGACGAAAGCAGCGTGACCTATGGCTATGACAAAGCCGGAAGAATCATTATCACCACCAACCAGACCGGACTTGTGACCAGGATGGGCTATGACGGCAATGGAAATATAGTCCGAATTACGGATGATGAGACCAGAGTCTACACCTTTGTCTACGACCACAACAATCGTCTGGTAAAGAGCACGGACCCGCTGGGCGGCGTGATGACGATTGACTATGATGCGATCGGCAATCAGATTTCCCAGACCAACGAGGAAGGACACAGTAGCTCTTATGCCTATGACGCTTTGGGACGTCTGAAGGAAATGCAGGACGCTTTGGGCAACACCACGTCCAGAAGCTATGATAAGAACGGCAACATTCTCACAGAAACCGATGCAAAGGGCGGAACCAGCGAATACCGTTATGATCTGATCGGCGAACTGCTGGCGGCTGTGAACCCGGCAGGAGGTGTCTCGGCTCTGGAGTACGATGCGCTGGGAAATGTTGTAAAGACAACGGACGCATTGAAGGGCGTCAACACCATGGATTACGACAAGCTCAGCCGGGCGGTCACCATGACGGATGCATTGGGACATGAATATTCCTATGAGTATGATCCAAACGGCAATGTGACGAAGACCCTTATGTCTGACGGCGATACCATCACTGCATCCTACAATAAGAACAACCAGGTATCCACAACTGCCGACGAGGCCGGAGTGGTGACCAGCTATGTATATGACTCCATGGGCCGCATCATCAAGGCTTCCGACAATACCGGAAATGAGATGAGCTACGAGTATAATGCCGCCGGAAATCTGGTAAAACAGACCGACACCATCGGCCGGAGCGCCTATTATACCTATGATAAGTTTGGCCGTCTGGAATCCGTAAAGGGAACCGACGGAGGAACCACCACTTATGCCTATGACGCTCTGGACCGCCTGATATCCGTGACCGACGCGGAGGGCAAGGTGACGTCCTATGAGTATGACAAGACCGGAAACCTGATTAAGACCACAGAGCCGGGAGAGGCGGTTTATACTTACACCTACGACGCCATCAACCGATTGACTGACAAGGTTAATCCGCTGGGGGCAGCGACAACCTTCCAGTACGATCCCAACAGCAATCTGACGAAGAAGGTGGACGGAGAAGGCAATAGCAACGAGTACACCTATGACGTGCTGAACCGGATCATTGCACTGAAGGATGGCAAGGGAAACACCACCGGATATGAGTACGACGAGCTGTCCAGATTGCTGTCCATCACGACCCCGGAGGGGAATAAGCAGGAATACCGCTATGACGCCCTGGGGAACATGACCAAAGCCAAGGACGCCAACGGTCTGATCACCGAGTACAAATATGACGTCATGAGCAACCTGGTGACCGAGATTTCACCGAGAGGCGCAAGAACCAATTACACCTATGACAAGCACGACGAGCTGACGGGTGTCATGGATACCCAGGGAAATGTCACCTCTTATCAGGTGGATTTAAACCGCATGGTCACAGAGATGACCCAGAAGAATGGCGGAACCTACAGCTATGCCTATGACGCGGTTCACCGCCTGACCAGCATTACCACCCCGCTGGGCTATGAGCGTAACTTTACCTACGACGTGGGCGACAACGTGATAAAAGAGAGGGATAATTTAGACCGTACTACGACCTACAGCTACGACATCATGCACCGCATGACCAGGACGGTGAATGCCAAGGGCGGAGTGGAGACCTACGACTACGACATCCGAGGAAACAAGAGAGCAGTCACCAACGCCATGGGCCATACCACCAGCTTCCAGTATGACCTGATCGACCAGCTGACGAAGTCTGTAGACCCGGAGGGGAAAGCGACGGAGGTTCTGTACGATAAGGTGGGTAACATTACCAGCGTAACCACCCCAGGAGCCAGAACCACGCAGTTTGACTACGATGAGAATTACAACATGACCAGCCTGACCGATCCCAAAGGCTATTTATACCAGAAACAATACGACAATGATAACCGCATGATCGGAACCGTGGACCCACTGGCCCAGACTGAGAAGGTTACCTATGATCCGGGAAGTAGAATCACGAAGATTCAGGATAAGATGGGACTTTTCCAGTCCTTCACCTACGACGGCCACGGGCACGTAACGTCCAGGACAGCAACCAATGGTGTGACGACCAGATTCAGCTACGATCTGCTGGATAACCTACTGTCCGTTACCGATCCGATGAATAACGTGACCCGGTATAACTACGACAGCATGGGAAATATCACCAGTATGACCGATGCGAAGTTAAATGTGACAGAGTATACTTATGACTTAGAAAACAACATGACGTCACTGAAAACTCCGCTAGGACGCACTGAGCAGTATACCTATGATGTGGCAGGACGTTTAAGCAGCAAGCCGACACCCAAGGGAGATACCATTCATTATGACTACGACAAGCTGAATGGACTGGCGGAAAAGACGTATGAGGATAGCGACGGGAAGGAAACAGACCGCCCGGTACAGTTTGTCTATAACGTCATGGGCCAGAGAATCACCATGGAGGATATCACCGGGGAGAGCAGCTATACCTATGATTCCCTGGAGAGACTGAAAACCGCAACCAACGGTTCCGGAAAAGTGGTGGAGTATTCCCATGACGGTGCCAATAATTTACAGCAGATCCTGTATCCGGATGGCTATGCGGTCCAGCATGAGTATGATCTGAATGACAACATCACCAAGATCATCGACCGCGACAACCGGGAGACCACTTATGAATATGATCCAATCAATCGTGTGACGAAGACCGTGCGTGCAGATGGGGGATACAGTGAGTTTGTATATAACGCAAGGAACCAGATCACGAGGGTGGAGAATTTCTGTGAGTGCGGATTCTCAATTTCGGCTTACGAGTACACCTATGACGATGCAGGACTGATTGTGGCAGAGAAAGCCGTGGAATGCCTGGAGACTACGAATAAGGATTATGCGCATGTAGGTGGTTCCAATGACCAGTGCGCCCACAAGCAGGTGAATCCATGGATGAACCAGAATCCACAACACCAGACGACCAATCGTACCTTCGAGTATGATGACAACGGCCAGCTGATAAAGTGCGTGGAGAACAAACGCCAGGAGGACGGTCAGTTCTGGAAGTACACCTATACCTACGAGTATGACACGGTAGGGAACCGAACCAAGGCGAAGAAACAGGATAATGCCAGCTTCAAGAATCCTGATGCAACAACATATGAGTACAATGCAGACAACCAGATGGTAAGCGCCATGGTCTGCGAGAGCAACACCACAAAGCCATATAAGTTTACCTATGACGCCAACGGAAATCTGACCAAAGAATGCTTCCACACCTGGCCGGAGACCACTTATCAGTATGATACGGAGAACCGCCTGAAAGCAGTCAGCAACGCACATGAACTGCTGATGGCCGCCGTCTACGACGGCGACGGAAACCGTGCGTTCCAGTTGAATTATAATACGGGGGCAGTCTGCGGGTATGGAAAGAACATGAGCGGA